>LULV01000076.1_pt1 | contig 29810 bp, 32 predicted proteins | sample 728081 | NCBI WGS metagenome assembly LULV01 (sample SAMN03860280, study PRJNA289734) | marine metagenome | biome: seawater column; feature: ocean; material: water; isolation source: Red Sea water column Station 108 - depth 25m | place: Saudi Arabia: Red Sea | collected 2011-10-15 | depth 25 m | reverse complement strand
TTGGTTAGTTAAACGTGGAGAATTCTTATCCTTTTTTGTAAGGTTTTTAAACTTCTAATTTATTTGGTTTTTAAACTTCTAAAAAATATATATATAAAAAATAAGAAAAATATGAATTTCTTACTGTAAAATCCAATCATGCAAAAATATTCTGTTTTTAGTTTAATTAAAAACGCATTTTCAGATCATCAAAACTGGGAAGTTGCCTGGAAAGATCCAACACCAAAAAGTGAATATGATGTAGTCATAATTGGTGGTGGAGGACATGGACTGGCAACGGCATACTATCTTGCAAAAGAACATAAAATTACAAATGTAGCAGTAATTGAAAAAGGTTGGATAGGTGGAGGAAATGTTGGTCGAAACACTACAATAATTAGATCAAACTTTATGTATGATGCTAATGCAAGATTTAATGAATTTGGTATGGACTTATGGAGAAATCTTAGCCAGGAACTAAATTTTAATGTGATGTTTTCTCCAAGAGGAATAATTAATTTAGCTCACTCTGATGCACAGATGAATGCTTATGCAAGAAGAGGAAATTCTATGAGATTAAATGGAATTGATGCAAAGCTTTTAAATAGAGATGAAGTTAAAAAATTAATTCCAATGGCAGATTTTTCAGATGAAGTGAGATTTCCTATTTTTGGAGGACTAATGCAGCCAAGTGCTGGAACTGCGAGACACGATGGTGTTGCTTGGGGATATGCAAGACAAGCAGATAGTATGGGCGTTGATATTATACAACATTGTGAAGTAGAGGGATTTGATGTTGAAGGTGGAAAAATTAAAGGAGTAAGAACTTCTAAAGGTGTTATTAAAGCCAAGAAAGTTGGTCTATGTGTTGCAGGAAGCACAAATATTCTTGCAGAAAAATTAAATATGACACTGCCAATTGAAACACATTTACTACAAGCATGTGTTTCTGAACCAGTTAAACCTGTATTAGATGGAGTTGTTACATTTGGAGCTGGACATTTTTATATAAGTCAATCTGATAAAGGCGAAATGGTTATGGGAGGAGATCTTGATGGTTATAATAGTTATGCTCAAAGAGGTAATCTGCCAACTATTCAGCATGTTTTAACTGGTGGGTTGGCCTTATTTCCTTTCCTAAGTAGACTTAAAATGCTTAGAACATGGGGTGGTATAATGGATATGTCTATGGATGGTTCACCAATAATAGACAAAACACATATCGAGGGATTATATTTAAATTGTGGATGGTGTTATGGTGGTTTTAAATCAACTCCTGTTTCAGGATGGACTTTTGCCCATACTATTGCCCAAGATAGACTTCATGAATTAAATGCTGATCTAACATTAAATAGATTTTCAAATGGATATCTTTTAGACGAAAAAGGCTTAGGCACTAAAACTTGGATCTCATAATTTATGCTACACATTAATTGTCCATTCTGTGGATTAAGAGCGCAAAAAGAATTTGCTTATGGTGGAGACGCAACAGTTAAGAGACCAGAATTAAACAAAGAAGTTTCAAAAGAGGAATGGGATAATTTTGTTTATATGAGAAAAAGTCCAAGAGGAAAACATATTGAACTTTGGCATCATATCTCAGGATGCAGACAATGGTTTAAAGTTCAAAGAGATACAGCAACACATGAAATATTTAAAACAGCTAAAATGAGTGAAGAAATAGTATGAGACAATCACACAGATTAAATAATATTGGGCTTATAAATAGAGATAAAGTAATTACATTTAACTTTAATGGAAAATCATATCAAGGTTATGAGGGAGATACTCTTGCTTCAGCATTACTAGCAAATGGAGTTCACTTAGTAGGAAGAAGTTTTAAATATCATAGACCAAGAGGTTTTATTGGAGCAGGAGTTGATGAACCAAATGCCAAACTTCAAGTTACAATCAATGGACATTCAGAACCAAACATAAATGCAACCGAAATAGAACTTGTAGAGGGATTGTCGGCAACTAGCCAAAATTGTTGGCCATCAGTTGAATTTGACATTGGAGCGATAAACAATTTTCTAAAAAGATTTTTCCCAGCAGGGTTTTATTATAAAACATTTATGTGGCCAAAAAGTTTTTGGTATAAAGTTTATGAACCATTTATTCGTAAAGCAGCTGGATTAGGTGTTGCTTCTTTAGAAAAAGATAAAGAACGATATGAACATAAATTTGAATATTGTGATCTATTAGTAACTGGCTCAGGACCTTCAGGGTTAGCAAGTGCTTATGCTGCAGCAAAAAATGGAGCAAAAGTAATTCTTGCTGAAGATAAACCAAGATATGGCGGAACTTTATTAACTGACGACGTTAGTATAGATAATATGTCTGGAAAAGACTGGTCTGAAAAAATCATATCTGAGCTAAAAACAATGCCAAACGTGACATTAAAAAATAGATCACAAGTATTTGGTTATTACGATCATAATATGATGGTTATGTTTGAAAGAGTAGGCGACCACTTATCAAATAAATCAAAATATACTCCAAGACAAAGACTTTGGTATATAAGAGCTAAAGAGACTATTTTATCAACAGGATCAATAGAACGACCAATTGTTTTTGGAAACAATGATACACCTGGCGTAGTTTTATCATCAGCAGCTAAAGAATATATGAAAGTATATGGCGTTTTAGTTGGAAGAAAACCAATTATATTTACCAATAACGATAGTGCTTATGAAACTGCTTTTGAATTTAAGAAAAATAACGTTGAACCAATAATATTAGATACAAGAGAAGAGCACGACTCCGAGGTTGTACAAGAAGCAAAAAATAAAGGTATTCAAATAAAATTTTCTTACGGTGTAATTGTTGCAAATGGATACAAAAAAGTAAAATCAGCAAAAATAGGTAAATTAACTAAAGATAAAAAATCTTTTGAAAGTACTGAAACAATTAATTGTGATTGTATATGTGTTTCAGGTTTTTGGACGCCAACTGTTCATTTGGCATCGCAATCTGGAAATAAATTAAAATTTGATGAAAAAATAGATGCTTTTATTCCAGATAAATCTAAACAAAATGAAAAAACAATAGGTGCTGCAAATGGAAGTTTTACACTTCAAGAAACTATTGAAAGTGGGTTTAAAACTGGTTCAGAATTATCTAGCAAAATAACTGATAAAAATAATGAGAACAAAATACCTACAGTAACCGAAACTAAATACAGTATGCATGATAAATTTTGGTGTATGCCTCTACCTAAAAATGAAAATCCAAAAAGATTTGTAGATTTTCAAAATGATGTTGCAGTTTCTGATATAGAGATAGCTTTAAGAGAAGGTTATAGATCCATCGAGCACGTAAAAAGGTATACAACATTAGGCATGGCCACTGATCAAGGAAGAACAAGTAATCTTAATGGTCTTCAAATGGTCTCTAATATCGAAAATAAAATTGTACCTGAAGTAGGGCACACAACTTTTAGACCACCATTTACTCCAATTACTATTGGTACAATTGTTGGAAGAGAAGTGGGTATGGAATTTATGCCAACTAGAAAAACACCAATGCACGAGTGGCATGAAAAAAATAATGCAGTGTTTGTTGATGCAGGTGCATGGAAAAGACCTAGATATTACAAACAAGGAAATGAAACTTTGTTAGAGGCTTCAAAACGTGAAGCCAAAAATGTAAGAGAGAATGTTGGAATATGTGATGTAACTACACTTGGTAAAATAGATATTAAAGGCCCAGATGCAGCTGAATTTTTAAATAGAGTGTACACAAATGCTTGGTTAAAACTCCCAGTTGGTAAGGCAAGATATGGAGTGATGTTGAGAGAAGATGGCATGATAATGGACGATGGTACTACAACAAGGATTTCTGAAAATCATTATCATATGACTACGACAACAGCACAAGCTGCAAATGTATTATCTCATCTCGAATATTATCTTCAAATTGTATGGCCAGAATTGAATGTAAATGTTGTATCTACAACAGAACAATGGGCAGGCGCAGCAATAGCTGGTCCTAAATCAAGAGACATGTTATCCAAATTATTTCCAGATTTAGATGTTTCTAATGAAGCTTTACCTTTTATGGGTTATATCGAAAGTAATTTATTTGGTGTGCCAGCAAGAATTTTTAGAATTTCATTTTCGGGCGAGCTTGCTTACGAGGTTAATGTTGAGTCAAATTATGGTTTGTTCATGTGGGAAAAAATGATGGAAATTGGTCAAGAATTTAACAATCAACCATATGGAACTGAAGCCCTATCAACTTTAAGAATTGAAATGGGACACGTTGCCGGCCCAGAATTAGATGGAAGAACAATTCCACAAGATGTTTCATTAGATGGATTAGTTTCAAAGAAAAAAGATTTCATTGGAAAAAATTCTTTAGGTAAAGAGGCATTCGTATTAGAAAATAGGCAAAAAATAGTTGGATTAGTGCCAACAGATAGAAAGTCCAGTATACCAGAGGGATCCCATTTAGTTGAAAACGAAAAGGCAAAACTTCCAAATCCTAAACTAGGCCATGTCTCATCATCTTGCTGGAGTGTAGAAAATAATAATCCATTTTCTCTTGCAATCGTAAATGATGGAAAGAATATGATTGGAAAAAAATTATTTGCAGTTTCGCCTCTTAAAAATACTTCAATAGAGGTTGAAATAATTTCATCTCATTATGTTGATCCAGAAGGAAAAAGAGTTCGATCATGACATACATTTCATCATTACAAAATATTCATAAACATGGAACATTTGGTGATTATGAAAATAAAAATGAAAATGAGTTGCTTAAATTAAAAGAAGTTAAAAATTTAATAATTTATCAAATTGTTAAGTATAAAAATTCTACAGTTGATGTTTCAAAAATGAACTTAGATGGTTTAAGATTACCTGATCCATTAAAAGTAAAACATAACTCTAGTACAAGAATATTGTGGATGGGACCAGATAATTGGCTAGTTATATCAGATAAAAAAAATATTTTTGATACCTTTAAAAATGATTTTACTGATAAAGATTTTGCAATTACTGATCTTTCTCATTCAAGAACTATAATTGAGGTAGAAGGCAATCTTGCAAGAGAGGTAATTAAAAAAGGATCCCCATTAAACATTAATGAATTAGGAGAGGGGGACTGTTCTAATTCAGTTTTCCACGCAATAACTATAACATTAGATTTTATATCTGATAATCCTCAGGTTATTAGAGTTCTAGCTTTAAGAAGTTTTGGAGAGTCTTTGCATCATTCACTGACTGATGCTTGTTTAGAATTTGGCTTTAAGTCAGTTTAAAAAAATTTTACAAATTTAAGTTTTTCATTCCACCAATTAAATGATGACTATTTTTAAGATTATAATTTTTCGAAATTTGAACAGCTAGTGCTGATCTATGACCAACTCTACAATAAAATAATAAATTTTTATTCAAAAGATCTTGTTTATTATTTTTTATGTATTCGTTAATATCAGTAAAAGGAATTTCAAGTCCTCCTTCAATTTTTCCATCTTTTTCAATTTCTTGTTTTTCTCTTAAATCAATCAGCAAACTGTTTTGATCTTTTATCTTCTTTAAAAAATCATTTTTTTCTAAACCGTTACTTAATTTCTGTTTTTCTAAACTGATACCTAAACTGAGATTTCCAGGAACTGCAATATCCATCATTTTTGGGTTTGGTAAATTTAAATTATTCATAATATTCACATATTCATCCACAGATTTGACTTGTAAACGAGGATTTAATTTTTTTTCTTCACCGATAGTACTTACAGTTTCTCCTTTATAATCATGTGCAGGATATACTTTTGTGTCCTCAGGTAGTTTTAATAGAACATTGAAAATAGAATTATAGGCATCTCTTGCATCTCCATTTTGAAAATCTGTTCTGCCTGTCCCTTTAATTAATAAAGTATCTCCAGTAAAAACCCTATCATTCATCAAAAAACAAAAGCTTTCGGACGTGTGACCTGGTGTAAATAGTGCTTTAATATTTATATTTTCAATCTTGATATTCTCATTGTCAGCAACTTTCATGGCAACAACATTAGCTGGTGCTTTATCACCCATTATAGTTACACAATTTGTTTTATCTCTTAATTCAGCCATGCCTGAAATATGATCCGCATGAATATGTGTATCTATCACCTTTACAAGTTTGAGATCTAATTCTTTTAAATAGCTAATATATGTTTCAACATTCTCTAATACTGGGTCAATAATTAATGCCTCTCTACCTTTCCCAGAACTAATGAGGTACGTATAAGTTGATGAGGAATTATCAAAAAATTGTTTAAATATCATTCGTCGGTTTTAAATTTTGTTTTTTGTATAATATTAACAAATATTATTGGAATTAGTAAAGTTAAGAGTGTCACTGTGATTAGCAATAAACCTAGTTCTGAATAATCTGCCGTTGTTAAAATAGCATTTGAAACTTTATCTTTAACTTCACGGGTGATCGTGAATATTTCATTTAAATATTTTGTTCCTAATGAACTTGCAGATAGCGCTAAGTTTGTAAAAGATGCAAACACTGCAAAGAAAGTTGCTTTTAAATGAGCAGGTGCATTTTTAGCGATCCATGCTAGCAATGGTATCATTGAAACTTGTCCCAAAGGCGATTCGAGCGCAGTATTAAATATTGCTATAAATTTTGCATCAACAACACCATTAGTTATTGATGATGTCCAGTTATGAAAACCGTAATACATTCCAACACTTGGTAAAAATAATACTGCACCAGCAATTGATAAAATTATTATTATTTTGGCTATAGAATTATTTGCCATAAATGGCCTTAATACAATTATACCAACCAAAGTAAGAACAGATGCTATTAGTGATAAAACTGAAAAAAACTGTTCATTAAATTCAAGTACATCTATCTCAAACCATGATAATCCAGGTCCGGGACCAGGCATAGCACGAAATATAAATATTATTATAGCCGTTCCAACCACAGTTAATCTTAAATCTTTTGGAAGTTCTTTTATTAATTTATTCATTAAGAATAAAATTATTATCATTGAACCTAGGAAGACTATCTCTTGAGCAAATGGTAATCTAAATGAACCAACACTTAGAGTAAAAATAACAAATACTAAACTTCCACCTAATATCCACCAATTTATCTCTGTTTTTTCTTTTGGTATCTCTGCTTCTAAACCTGAAAATCCTTTTTGAATTAATTTTTTTCTTTTCTGGCTTTTAAGAAATGAAGCCAAAAATATACCCATTACTGATACGATTGGTATTATAAGAGCATAAATATATATAGAGCCATACAAAGAAATTTTTTCTGTTTGTTCTAAGTTGTCAACACCTTTAAAAAGAATTACATTAGCTAAAGCAACCAAAACTGTACCACCTATTATTGCAAATCTACCTAGAGTTTGCATAGTTGTATGCATTAATTTTATTTCATCTCTGCTAAAATTTTCCCCATCATCATCAACTAGAGGAACAGCCTCCACAGTCATTGCATCAGCAACTACATCTTGAACTACGTATCCAATTGGAGATAATAAAACGCTGATTACAAACCATGTCTCAACAGTCAAAATTGTTGACATCCACTCAGTATGAATAATTAATCCGTACATAATTAATAAGCTAAGGGAGATAAGAGAAGCACCAACAAAAACCATATAGTTTTTCTTATTCCAAATTAAATCAACTAAATGACCAAGTGGCATTTTAAGAGCCCAAGGGATACCTGCCCAAAAACCAAGACCAGCTAAAAAAGCAGCAGAAAGATTTAAATAATCTTTAACAAAAAAAGTACCAACTATTCCTGTTAAACCTGATATTCCAGCAGCAACATAAATCATCAATGGAGGCAAATAACTCCATTTAAATTGTCTACCTAGATCAAAAAGTGTTTTGTCAACAAATACGTAGAACTTGGATCTCATAAATATATTTTAACTAATTTATAAGAAAAAAAAAATTAATTAAGAGGAAAGATTTAATAAAATCAAATCATCTTGTTTGGTTTCTTTGCACCAAAGTTCATAACTTTCACACACACGCCAAAGATGATTAAAAGCTCGCTGCGAAAGCTCTAAAGGAAAATGACTTTTAGCATAATAAAGTTTAGGAATTTTAAGTAATTCTCTAATCATTGATTTTTTTTGGATTTCAAGCAATTTCATTGTCTCGCTATTAATTTTTTTACCTGTAGATTTATCAGTGTAGTTATTATCAATTAAACTATTAAACCAATCTTCATGAAATTTACCTGAACTAATTTCGTCAAAATCCTTTGTACCTATAAATATTTCAAACGCATCTATGTTGCTTAAATCCTTGTTTTTATTTTTAATTTCATAAATTTTTAAATATATAAATTTTGCAACATAAAGCACATGCGGTAATGTTAAATCTTTTTTCAAAATACTTATTTATAAATTTAAAGAATAATAACAGGAATTTATATCTTCTTTGTAATGAGCAAAGGGTTTACAGATTTCAAATCCAAAACTCGTAAATAATTTTCTCGCAGGTGCAAAAAATTCTCCAGACCCTGTCTCTACACTTAATTTTTTAAATCCAAGCTGTTTAGAACGGTCAATTAAGTGTGATACAATTTTTTGTCCTATTTTTTGCTTTCTAAATTTGTCAGCTACTCTAATTGATTTAAATTCTCCATGATTCGGTTCCAATGTTTTTAATGCACCACATCCAATTAACTCTTCCTCTTCCCACAAACTCCAGAATCTAATACTTGGATCTTTAAGACCTGGAATGTCTAATACATGAGAACTTCCCTCTGGAGATACTGATCTTAATTCAATAAAATGCTTATTTAGAAGCTCATTTACTTTTGGATCATCAAAGTTATTTTCTATTGATTTCATTATTTCGATGAACATATAATCTAAATACAAATTAAGCCAAGAACAAATTATTATGTGTGGTAGATATGTAATTACTAATCCTGTTTCAAAAACAAAAAAAATAGTTAAATCTGCAATTCAAGTTGAAGATAATGAAAATTATAATGCTCATCCTTATCAAAAACTTCCAGTTATAAAAAAATATATTAATGGGAATACACTTGAGAATTTGACATGGGGAATAATCCCTTCTTGGTCAAAAAAGAAGGATTTTAAACCACTAACTAATGCAAGACTTGAAACAATTGATGAAAAAATCTCTTTTAAAAAATTAATAAAAGTCTCAAGATGTATTGCTATTGCGGATGGATTTTATGAATGGAAAAGGGTTAGAACTTTCTGGTTCAAACATTTTAAATGAATGTAGAAAACCAACTTTAAATTTTTATGAAGTCTCAAAAGAAGTGAACAAACCTACTAATAATAGTCTATCTTTAATTCAAAAAATTTAATTCTCTTTTTCAATAATTGTGAAATGACCCATCTTTCTTTTTTCTCTTATTTCAGTTTTTTGGTAATCAAAAAAAAACTCATTATCTTTGAAACTTTTCACACGATAGTCTTCAATATCATTTCCAATTAGATTGAGCATTCTAGCATTATATATTTTTTTTGTTTCAACTTTTTCAAGTCCACATACAGCTCTAATGTGGTTTTCAAATTGACTTACATTATGAGAATTTATTGTTAGATGACCTGAGTTATGAACTCTTGGAGCTATTTCATTTGCATATAAATTATCTTTATTATCAATAAAATATTCAACACATAGCGTTCCAACATAATCGAGCTCTTCAGCAATTATAGTTGCCCAATTGGTTGCCTGATTTTTAATTTTTTCTGATATTTGAGCAGGAATTTTTGAATGTTTTAAAATTTGATCCTCATGTAAATTTTCAATTGGTTCATAAATTTCATATCTTTGATGACCAAATCGTGTGATAATTACAGAAATCTCTTTTTTTAGTTTTACAAATTTTTCTAGAATATATTCCTTAGTAAAATCAATTTCAGAACTAATATTTTCTTTTTTATCAATTTTAAATTGTCCTTTTCCATCATAACCTAAAGTACAAGTTTTTAATAAACCAGGAATTAATCCGTCATTTATTTTAATATCATCTTCGTCTTTTATTAGAGAATATCTTGTTGTTCTAATGTTATTTTTGTTAAGAAAATCTTTTTCAGTATATCTATTTTGAATTAATTTATTTATTTCTGGTTTTGGTAATACTGGTTTAATTTCATTTAACTTCTTCAATATTTTGTAAGGAATATTTTCAAACTCATAAGTAATCACATTTACTTTACTTAAAAACTCTTTAATCAATTTTTCATCATCATAATTTCCAGAAATAAAATTTTTTGTAAAGTTTTTTGCTGGAGAATTTTTATCATCACTAAAGATTACAGTATTAATATTTAATTTATTTGCAGCTACAGATAATAAGGATCCGAGTTGACCTCCGCCTATTATACCTAAAGTGATATCTGACATTTATTTAGGTTTTTTTGTTACAGACTTTGATTGCTTTGTGCGCCAATTATTAAGATTTTTTTTTATTTGAATATTTGAGCTAGCAAGAATTGAAGCTGCAAATAGACCAGCATTAATAGCACCATCTTTACCAATTGCTACAGTTCCAACCGGAATACCTTTGGGCATTTGAGCAATTGACAACAAGCTATCCAAACCTTTAAGTTTTTTACTTTCTATTGGTACTCCAATTACTGGTATGCTTGTCAACGCAGCTATCATTCCAGGTAAATGAGCAGATCCACCAGCTCCTGCAACAATTACAGAAATTCCATTTTTTTCTGCCATTCTTGCAAATTGGTACATTCTATCGGGTGTTCTATGAGCAGATACAATTTTGGTTTCAAATTTTATTTTTAAAACTTTTAGAACTTTTTCACAAAATTGCATTGTCGAATAGTCTGATTGACTACCCATAACAATAGCAACTTTCTGGTTATTTTTTCTGTTTTTCATTTAAAGATTATATTGCTTAACTTTTTACATTTATTACAAAATACCCCAAAATTTCAATAGATTTATGTGTGTCTTCAATTTACATATCAACAAGCGTTTAAATACTGTAATAAGTTTAATCAACTCATATGAATTATCGAATTGACAATTTACAATACTGCAATTGGTCTAGAGAAATATTTGAAATTAATAGAGAGGCAGGATTAGATGCTATTCATGTTACAGTAGTTTACCATGAAGACTACGACGAATTTTTAAATCGAGTTAAAGAATGGGATGAGTTATTTAATAAAAATAATGACTTAATATTTTTAGGAAAGTCATATGAAGATATAACTAAAGCTCAAAAAGAAAATAAAACAGCAGTATTTTTTGGTTTTCAAAATTGCTCACCAATAGAAGATGACATTAATTTAGTTGAAAAAGTTCATCAATTTGGATGTAGATTTATGCAACTTACATACAATAACCAATCATTGCTGGCCACTGGTTGTTACGAAAAAAATGATAGTGGGGTTACAAACTTTGGAAGAGAAGTAATCAAAGAAATGAATAGAGTAGGGATAGTTATTGATATGTCACATTCTGCTGAGCAAAGTACACTTGATGCAATTGATTTAAGTGAAAAACCAATAGCGATAACACATGCTAATCCTTCTTTTTGGCATGAAGCAAAAAGAAATAAATCTAATACAGTTTTAAAGAAACTGGCAGAGAGTGGGGGTATTCTTGGACTATCTTTGTATGCGCATCATTTAAAAGATAGTACTAATTGTAAACTCGATAGCTTTTGTGAGATGGTGGCTAGAACAGTTGATATAATGGGATCAAAGAATGTAGGCATAGGATCTGATTTATGTCTAAATCAGCCAGACAGCATAGTCGAATGGATGAGAAATGGAACTTGGGCTAAGGCAAAAAATTATGGTGAAGGGAGCAAAGATAAACCTGGTTTCCCAGATCAACCAGATTGGTTTATAGATGCTAGAGGTTTTAATAATATTGAAAAAGGTTTAAATAAAATTGGATTTAATGACGAAGAAATTAACAATATTTTAGGAAATAATTGGTTCAATTTTTATAAAAATATTAACTAATGGAAGTAAGTTTAAGAGACCCAAAAATTTTAATGAAATTATCCAAACTTGGATCATTTCATCAATCAAAACTTTCATTCTTACGATCTTTTTTAAATGAATTTAAAGATTGGGAATATAGAAGAGATTTATTTAATCTAAACCAAAACGGATATGGAAGAGCAGTATATTCTTTTTCAAAAAATAATAGAACTTACTCCTTAATTTGTTTTGCAAATGAAATTAAAGATGAGGAAAGATCAGATAGGGTAATTGCCACAAAGTGGGATGCTGCATTTACATTGCACGATGGTATACCTACAGATCAGGATATAGATCGATTAGCTAATGAAGTTCCAAAACAGGAAGTTGGAAGATTATCTTACAAAGAATTAACACTTTCAAGGGCTAATAAATCATTAAGACTTTTTAATTATGTTGTAGATTGTTTGTCAAATGGTCAACAACCTGATGTGAATAATTTATCTAAAGTTGGTTATTTATATAGAACCACTGCAGTTTATGGATCAGGAAAATTTGGTTTAGCAGACAGATTTAGAATAAAAAACCGTGATGAAATTTTAGGTCCATTTAGATTGGAAATGATGCTGGTTTATTTAGTAAGGCAATTTACTTTTGATCAAGTTAATCATATTGCAAAAAATAAAAATCCAGGCTTAGCAGTTCAATTAGACCCAAATATTTGCAGAAATCTAGGCATTGGTAATTCAACAGGGTTAGGCATGGCTCCATTTATTGTAAATCACCCAGAACTTTTGAATAATTGGATCTTTGCAAGAGAAACTGCTTTAAAAAAAATAAGACAAATAGAAAAGGTTTCAAATAAAGATTTTAATATTTTTAAAGATTGTTTAATTAAATCTCTTAAAAATGTAACTAGCTGGCACACAGAAAGTGAATATCAAAATAATAAAATTAAAAGTCTATTAAATGACCTAGAAAAATTTATAGATTTTTTAAATAAGGGTTCATTAGAAAATAAACCTTTCTTGTTTAATGAAATTTACACATGGATTGAGGATAATTTAAATGATGAATGTATTGAATATATTGTATCTATGATGATGGAACCCTATGACAATATTGTTAATCCACTATTAAAAAACATGAGTGCTGATGAAGAGTTAAGTTTTAATATTCCAATAGACAGAACTGTTGAAGAATTAAGGAGTATTATTGAAAAAAATTACCCAGATATTCTAAAAATTGATTTTTCAAAAAATGAGAATAATCAAAATTTTTGGTTTATTTCTAAAAATAAAGAGGAGCCTAGATTAGCTGATAGATATAAAGATCACGGATCAGATTTAGAACAACCGCTTGCTATAGCAAGGGATATAAAAAAATTATATGAAATCTTATTTATATCAAAAAATAGTTTAACTATTGGCAAATTTTTAATGGATCATAATGAATATCGTCATGTAGTCAGAAGGGCATTTATTACGGAAAAATTTCCTTACGCAGAAATTCAAGATAACACCATAGGTTCAAATTTGATGCCTATTGATATGTTAAGACTAAAATTATCATTCTTTGGAGCACTAAAGTTCGACCCACGCTCAGATAAATGGCTCAGAATTTGTATGTTCCAAGGTGCGCCATTACCAAATGAATTGAAATCATTTGATAGTCACTGGGTATATAACTCATTAAATTCATGAGAAGTTTTAGCGAAATAGAAACAGCAGTTAAAAGAGCTACGCGAGGAATAGGATTTTCTTGGGGTGTAGCGGAGGAAGTTGGAAAAAATATTCGTTTGCTAGAAATGTTTGGACTTCCTGGATTTAAAAATATTAATCAATATTTCAAAGTTTTAAGAAATCAAGATTTTGAAAAAATTTCTACTATTTCAACTATTAATAATTCAAAAAGTTTATATTGCCCAATTACAATGGGATTAAATTTTTTTGACCAATCAATCCACTTAAAAGATGCAAATAATATTCAAATTAACAACCTTGGTTTTCCTTTACTATTTATTCCATTTGTAAGCCGTACATCTGAAATTATAGGTAAAAGAATATTTTTGAAAATAGATAACAAAGAATTTCTATTCAACTTCAATCAAGCAGTTTACTCGAATTATTTAAGTGGTGACATTGTTGAGAAAGGTGAAAAAACCGAACTAAAGTTTATGGAAAATAATAATTTATTCAGTGAAGAAGAATGGTCTGAACTTTATAAATTGTCAGAAGATACTTTCGTTGAAGAAACGGATGAATTAAAGCAATCTGCAGCAGGAGCAGGTTTAACAGATAATGACTAAGAAAGATCCTTTTGAAAACATTAAAGAGGAAGACTTAAGAGATTTCAATAATAAATGTGACGAGTGTAAAAAAGAAGATGAAAGCGTTTCTCAAAATTTGATATTAACTGGATTTAAACTCTGTAAATCTTGTAGAACTTCAAAGACTATTTTTCCAATTTAGCTTATATTGCTTATCGGAAGAGCGTTCATTCTGCTCATTACGAATGAAACTGACAAGAATGCAATAATTAAAAAAGACAAAAATATGATTCCAAAAGCTTTAAAACTAGATTTGATATTTAATATTTGTTTTGTTGATATTATTAAAGAAGCAAAAATCCAAAACTGAGTTAAAAATATAATTGAAATAACAAGATCAGGCGTGACTGCAAAAAATCTAAGTAAACCTGGCGCATGAGCATATCCAACAGCAATTAAAACTTTCTTAAAAGGTATTTTGCTCTCTTTATCTGAAAAAATTTTAACTCCTATAACGTAAATGAATATCGACCATACTAACCAAGTTAAAATAGCAGTAAGCCCTGAGATTCCAATTGAAGTTTTAACGATTGTATTTGCTGCAAAAGCCCCAGCAACACCATCTAAGATCATAATTAAACCTGCAAAATAAATTGCAGCTTCACCAAAATATCTTTGATCCTTATATAAATTTCTATCTAATTTTAATGATCTGAAAACTATATCTAAAAATTGAGCAAACATTATTTTTTTTGATCTTTTTTTTGTGCTTTATAAGAAACTATTAATGGAAAAAGTATTAATCCAATGGCTATAAATATGCAAATAACAATTAAGAAAGTTTTAGCCATAATTCAGGGGGAATTTAAAAATTCCCCCTAAAATAAATTTTATCCTTTTACAACTTCTCTAGTATTTGCGTTGTAAGACTCTTTAAATGGAATATCCACCACAACTGCATCGACAGGTTGTCCTGGAGTATCAGAGTATTTTTCAGGCAAATGCACTTTGTATTTTGAGCCAACTTTACCTTTAGGGAAGCCATTTGCATTTAACGTTCCGTCAAAAGGAACATAGCCCATTGCAATATTTTGTTTCTTTTCTGGGTGATACCATGGAGATGTAATAAAACCTATTGGCTCTCCACCGTTTTCACCAGAAACTAACCAAAAATCTGGAGCATATTCTTCAATTGGTTTTCCTCCAAGTTCCAATCCAACTAATTGAAGTTTATAAGGTTTGTGACCTGCTTTAAGATCAGCTTTCATTTTTTCCAAAGCTTTTTTACCTACATAATCTCCTTTTTTATCCCATTCACCTTTTCCTGATAAAGAAACTTGATAACCCAAGTTACATTGAAATGGATTATGTTGGTTGTCCATGTCTTGGCCCCAAGAAAGAATTCCTGCTTGAATTCTTCTATGGTGCGCTGGAGCAATGACCATCAAACTATGTTTCTTACCCGCTTCTAGAACAGCATTCCACATGTCTTCAGCATATAAAGTAGACTCTCTTAAGTATATTTCATATCCAGCTTCTCCTGAAAATCCAGATTGAGATATTACTACACTTCTTCCACCAACTTTAGCTTCTGCAAGACCATAAAAAGGCATGTTGTCAAAATCTACGTGATCGCCACATAAATCTTTCATTAATGCTTTTGATTTAGGACCTTGTATTTGAACAGGGCTCACATCAATTTCATCAATGTTTACATTAAATCTTTCATCCGCATTTACTCCCTGAAGGTAAAGACCAATATCACTATCAGACAAACTAAACCAAAACTCATCTTTAGAAATCCTAAGTAGAATTGGATCATTTAATACTCCACCGTATGCATTACAAAGAATTACATATCTTGCTCTCATAGGTGAAATTTTAGTTGCATCTCTAGTGATTACATAGTCCACAAATTTTTCTGCATCAGGACCCTTTACTCTTATTTGTCTTTCAACTGCAACGTTCCACATTGTAACGTGATTAACAATTGCATCGTACTCTACCATCGCACCACCATCTTCAGGTTTAACATATCCTCTTGGATGGTATATTCGATTGTAAACTGTTGCTCTCCAACATCCAGCTTTCATTGATAAGTGCCAGTATGGTGATTTTCTTACCCTTGTTGAAATTAGCATTTCAACTTTTGTTGGACCGCTTTGTCTTAAATTGTAAGGTACGTTTCTATCAGACTGATCTACTGATGTTACGTGTCTTACTTTACTATAGTCAAACTCATTAGACATAGTTATTCTCCTTCAACCACTTGTTTGTTTCCTTCAAGCCGCCGAATGTATAAATGTGAAAATAATCAGTATGCGATTTAACTTTCCCAATTAAATCATTAGGGTCTTTAGGTTTTAATAAATCTAACGCCTTACTAAAATTAGATTTAAGAAAGTTTATGGAATTTTTTGCCCCTACAATATTAGCAAATTTTATTAAGCTAGATATTTTCATTGGCCCAGTAATTCCTACATGTACTGGTACTGATTGTTTAGAAATGAAATCAATAATAGGCTGACTATCTAATAACCATTGGGTGACTATATAATCAGCATAAGGCTTCTTATCTATCATTGCTTTTTCTAAATCTGTATCGGATATATCAGGACTACCCTCAGGATGTCCCGCTATTCCTATTTTAATTCCATCAAAAAATCCTGTTTCCAGCATTTGATATGAGCTATCAAATTTTCCTATTGGCTCTCTACCTCCACCGATCACTAAAGCTTGTTTAACTCCTAAATCCTTGCATCTTGTTACATAATCTTTTAATTCATTATCATCATTGATTGATCTTGCTGGAAAATGTGGAACAGGATTAAAACCTTTTTCAACTAGCTCTCCTGACTTTGCAGCAGTTTCTTTATAGTCACCTCCTGGCAACATAGTTATGTAAACATCTTTAACTGGTGGCAAGTTTTCAAGAGTAGATTGTGGTCCAATTTCTAAAGAAAATTTCATTATTTTTTGGATCTTTATTTATTTTGAAATATGAGTCTAGAAAAATCGATATCCAAACTGGGCTTATTATTTTTTTTGACCTCTGTGTTTTTGGATCCGCTTCCCGTACTGCTGTGTAACTCTGTCGAAAATAATTGCTAGAGCAACAATTGCTAAACCATTCATCATTCCAAGAGCCAAATACTGGTTTGAAATAGCCTGTAAAATAGGGACCCCTAGACCTTTAACCCCAATCATTGATGCTATCACAACCATAGCCAAAGCCATCATGATCGTTTGATTTACACCTGCGAAAATTGTTGGAAGTGATAGGGGTATCTGAACAGATTTCAATTTCTGTAATGGAGTTGCACCAAATGCCTCACTAGCTTCTAAAGTTTCTTTATCAACCTCTCTGATACCAAGATTGGTTAATCTTACAATTGGAGGTAGAGCATAAATACATACAGCCAATAGACCTGGCACTTTACCAATTCCAAGCAACATTATTATTGGAATTAAATATACAAAACTCGGAATCGTTTGCATCATATCTAGAACTGGCAATATAGCTTTCTCAGCTCTACTTGACTTAGACATAAGCACTCCAATAGGAATTCCTACAACTATACATACAAGCGTGGAAACTGATATTATAGCTACTGTAGCCATACAATTCTTCCACATGCCAAAATACCCAATTACAATAAAACAAACTACTGTACCAATTACAAGTTTGATACTTCTAGATCCAAACCATGCCAATAAAGCAAAAACACCAATTACAATTGGCCAAGGACTATTAACTAATAATTTTTCTAACCAAATTAAAAAATAAAGTAATGGATCAAAAAAAGATTCTATGCCGTCTCCATATGCTCTTGAAAAATCTTTAAAACTTAAATCTATCCCTTTCTTTAACTCTCGTAATGCGGTTCTATCCATTACTGGAATTTTGCTAAAGAAATCCATGATGATGTTTTATTGGATTTGAACCCGTTTTTCAACGGGTTCAAAATTTAATTAAATTAAAGTGCTTTTTTTATTTTTTTAGCAGCTGAACTTGAAACCCACTTAGTCCACACATCTTCTTGTGTTTTTAAGAATTCAATTGCAGCATCAGCACCTTCTGCTTGGTTTTCACCCATCCAAACTAACATACCGTTCATAACTGGACCTGGGTATGTTCTCTTCTTAAAGTATTCCATACCAGCACTTCCAGCTGTATTTTTGAAATTGTCAGTTACGATTGTGTAAACTTCAGATTTTGTCCATGAAGTTGCTTTAGGGTCTCCACATTCTTGTTCTGGTAAAACTATACATTTATCCCAGTTATCTTTTCCACCCCAGGCTCCCATATCTACAGCTCTCATATCATATTTACCAATGATAGCTGTTGGTGACCAATAGTAACCAAACCAGTTTTCACCTCGCTCTGCAGCTTTAGCAATTGAACCATCTAATCCTGCAGCAGAACCTGTTTCAACAATAGCCCAACCTTTTGCTTCCATGTCAAAAGCTTTGTAAAGATTTCTATTACTTAGCTCACAGTTCCAACCTGGAGGACAAATATGAAAACCACCTTTTGATGGATCTTCTGGATGAGGAAACAGATCTGGTCTTGCTAAAATTGCTTCAGCAGTTGTTAGCTCTGGATGTTTTTTAAGTGTGTGAGGTAATACCCACCATCCTTCACCCAAACCAGTAATTGGCGCTTTATTAAGTGAGTGCATTTTTCCTTCGTCAACAGCTTTATTCAAAGCGATGATAGCAGCGTTAGCCCAAAATTCTGGAGCAACATCTGGCTCACCTTTTTCTTGCATAGATGTGAATGTTGGCATAGTTGCACCTGGCACTAATTCCACGTTACATCCATATCCCTCTTCTAATATGATTTTATCAACTTCAGCCATAAAGTTTGCTGAAGCCCAGTTCATATTAGCGACAGTTATGTCCCCACATTTCGCATTTGCAACATTTCCAAAACTTGACACTCCGAAAATAACAGCGATTGTGAGAAGTACTTTTTTAATATTCATTTTACTCTCCTAATTAATTAATTATTCTAAATGAGATCATATACACAATCAAATTGCAAACTTCTTTCAACTAAAAGTTGTAGTAAAAATGTCTTTATCACATTGATTTTTTTAAATAATATTATTGATAATGAAATTAATTAGTAAAAATTTTTTTTTAGGATTTTTTTTCAATCTGAATTGTAAAACAGTTTTTCAACAATCAATAATAAGAGACAGCTATTAAAATTTTTTCCTCAAATTTAAAAAAATAAAACAAAGGGAGGAAAATGAAAAAAGATTTAATATCAAGATTAGATGCTGGTCCAGTTATCTTTGCAGAAGGATATTTATTTGCAATGGAAAGAAGAGGATACCTTTCTGCCGGACCTTTTGTACCTGAAGTAGTATTAGAGCATCCAGATGTAGTTACACAATTGCATAGAGAATTTATAAGAGCTGGCTCAGATGTTGTTCAAGCATTCACTTATTATGGACATAGAGAAAAACTTAGAATTATAGGAAAAGAACATTTACTTGAACCAATGCAAAAAAATGCTCTTCAAATAGCAAAGGATGCTGCAAATGAATTTAAAGATTTGGACTTAATGGTTTGTGGCGATGTAGCTAATACAAATATTTTTGATCCAAAAGATAAAAATTCTTTTAAAGAATGTCAAAGAATGTACGAGGAACAAGTACTTTGGGCAAAAGAGGCAGGAGTTGACTTTGTAGTTGCAGAAACAATTAATTGGGTAGATGAAATGAAGATAGCTTTAAAAGCAATTAAGGATGAAGGTTTGATTGCAGTTGCCAATTATGCAATACCTCGTGGTGATTTGACAAGAGATGGTCATACCGCTGAAGATGCATGTAAAATAGTCGAGGATCTCGGAGCAGATGTTGTGGGTTTAAATTGTTACAGAGGTCCAAAAATGACAATGAAACTTTTAAAAGAAGTTAGAAAAAAAGTTTCATGCCATGTTGCAGGATTACCCGTTCCTTATAGGACAACAGAGGAAGAACCAGGGTTTCTAAACCAAACAGATCATGGATGCGATTGCATTCCAGGTGGAAATGCTTTTCCTGTAGCTTTAGACAATTTATTTTGTAACAGATTTGAAATGGCTGAATTTGCAAAAGAATGTCTAAAAGAAAAAATTAATTTAATAGGTATCTGTTGTGGTGCTGAAGCTCATCATGTGAGAGAAATGGCTGTTGCTGTTGGTAAAAAACCAATAGCGATGAAATACATGCCAGATATGAGTAAGCACTTTCACCATGGGACAGACAAGTCATTGAAGGATGTAAATAAAGAAATAAAATACTAAAATGCAAAATCACGCAAAAGTAGTTATCATTGGTGGTGGCGTTGTTGGCTGCTCAATTCTTTATCATTTATCTAAATTTGGTCTTAAGGATTGCATTCTTCTTGAGAGAAATGAACTTACATCTGGTTCTTCCTGGCATGCAGCAGGAAATGTGCATGTAATTTCCTCAGATCCAAATATTTCAAGAATGATGGCTTATACAATTGGGCTTTATAAAGATATTGAGAAGGAATCTGGTCATTCAGTAGGTTTCAAACCTAGTGGAGGATTTTATCTAGCATCAAATGAAGTTTGGGCCGATTACTTAAAAAGAGAGAGATCGAAAGCAAGATATATGGGCTTAGATCAGGAATTTATATCTCTTGAGGAAGTTAAAAAAAAACACCCGTTAATTGACCCTTCTAGATATCTTTTAGCATTGTGGGATCCAATTGATGGAGAAGTTGATCCATCGGGAGTAACTTACGCTTTTGCAAAAGCAGCAAAAGTTCATGGTGGAAAATATTTCACTCACACTGTGGTTAAAGATACAAAACAAAAAGAAGATGGAACTTGGGATGTAATTACCGAGAAGGGCAATATCAATGCTGAAATAGTAATCAACGCCGGAGGATTATGGGCAAGAGAAGTGGGTCAACTTGCTGGAATAAATCTACCAGTTCAACCAATGGAACATCATTATTTGATTACTGAGGCAATTCCAGAAATAGAGGCAATGGGTGATCAAAGACTACCAATAGGTACTGACTTTGAAGGGAATATTTATTTTAGACAAGAAGCAAAAGGAATGCTTCTTGGAACATATGAACCTAAATCAACTCCTTGGAAAGTTGAAGGAACGCCAATGAATTTTGGTCATGAGTTATTAGAACCAAAGTTAGATAACATTGAAGATAGATTGGCAATAGGTTTTGAAAGAATGCCTGCATTAGAGAAAGCAGGAATAAAAAATATTGTTAATGGACCATTTACTTTTGGACCAGATGGATCTCCACTAATTGGTCCTGTGCCAGGAATGAAAAATTACTGGGTAGCTGTAGGTGTTATGGCTGGATTTTGTCAAGGAGGAGGAGTTGGAAAATGTATTGCTGAATGGATAATTGATGGAGAACCATCGATAGATGTTTGGGCAATGGATGTCGCAAGATTTGGAGATTACGCATCACCACAATATGGAACAATAAAATCATCTGAAAATTATGAGAGAAGATTCATAATGACATTTCCAAATGAAACCTTACCTAAAGGTAGAAAGCAAAAAACCACAGCTCTCTATGATAGATTTGTAAATCAGGGTGCAGTTATGGGAGATAGTTTTGGTTTAGAAAATGTTTTGTGGTTTGCTAATAATAAAGAAGATGCACATGAAGAACCAACTATAAAAAGATCTAGGTCACATGATTATGTTTCGAGAGAAGTTATTAATGTAAGGGAGAATGTAGGCTTAATAGAAGTAGCTAATTTTTCAAAACATGAATTTAAAGGAACTGATGCAAGAAAATTTTTAGATCACGTAATGGCAGGTAAACTTCCAAAACCTGGGAGAATATCCTTGTCTCCAATGTTATCCTATAGAGGAAAATTATGTGGAGATTTAACAGTTGCCTGTTTTGATGAAAATGAATTTATGGTTTTTGGATCTGGTGCAGCCCAAGAAATGCATAGACGTTGGTTTGAAAGTCACTTGGATAAATTTGATGTTATTTACAAAAATAGATCTGATGAATTCCACGGCATATCTATAGCTGGTCCAAATTCAAGAAAAGTATTGGAAAAAATAGTAAGAGACGATGTATCCAATGAAAAATTCAAATTCAGAGACTCTCGAAGAATGTTTGTTGGTGGCGTACCTGCAATAATAAACCGAATTTCATTTACAGGTGAACTTGGTTACGAAATTTATGTCGCGCCACACTATCAAATAAAACTTTATGAAGAGTTAATGGAAGCTGGAAAAGAGTTTAATATTAAACCCTTTGGAGGAAGAGCTCTAATGTCAATGAGATTGGAGAAAAATTGGGGAGCATGGACTTTAGATTATAGGCCCGATTTTACAGCAAAAGAAACAGGTTTAGATATGTTTATAAATTGGGATAAAGATTTTATTGGAAAAGGAAAAGCAAAATCAGAAAACAGTTCTAATAAACTTACTCCATTAATTGTTGAAACAAATGATATTGATGTAACAAACAATGAAGCCGTGATGAATGGAGATCAAAGTATAGGTTATGTAACATCAGGTGGGTTTGCACACTTTGTAAATAAAAGTGTTGCTTTTACTTTTATTGATCAAAATAAAATTAAATCGGAAAATAAGATCCAAGTTGAGATCAATGGAGATTTATTTAATTGTTCGATAATTAAAGAGCCTCTTTATGATCCAAGCGGACAGAAAATGAGAAGCTAATGGCACAAAAAGACGTCGGTAACAAAGTACCAATTTATAAATTAAAAAAAACAGATGAAGTCATGGAGTACTATGATGAATGGGGTAAGAATAATAAATACGATCAAGACATGGTTGATTGGAATTATACTGGACCTAAAGAAACCTCTGAAGTTTTTATTAAGTACGAAAAAAATAAAGATGCCAAAATTTATGATGCGGGTTGTGGTACTGGGTTGGTTGGTGTTGAACTCAAAAAATATGGTTTTACCAATTTTTATGGTGCTGACCTTTCAAGAAAATTATTAGATTTAGTCCCAGCTAATCTGTATAAAAAATTAGATCAAGTAGACTTAAATAAAAAAATAGAAGAGGAAGATAATACATACGATGCAGTTCTATGCGTTGGCACTTTTACTTTTGGTCATGTAAAACCACCTGCACTGGATGAATTTATAAGAATTACAAAACCAGGAGGGTATATTTGCTTTACAATAAATGAGGGTATTCACGAAGAATACGGATTTGATAAAAAAATAAATGAGTTAAACAATAATAATAAATGGCGTGAGATCGAATTCTTTAAATCTAATTATATTGCAAGCAAAGATGTTAATGCATGGTTAGGGCTTTATGAAGTCATTTAATTATGTCTGAATTATACAATATTATAGACAAAAAAAAATTAGATGTTGTAACTAAACCTATTTCAAAAGCTCATGGTTTGCCTAATGAGTGTTACACAAATAAAGATTATACCTTAATAGAGAGAAAAAAACTTTTTGAAGATAAATGGGTTGTGATTGGTGTTGCAAGTTCACTTCCAAACATAGGTGACGCCAAACCTTATGATTTGTTAGATCTACCCTTATTAATAGTTAGAAATAAACAAAATAAAATAAAAGTTTTTCATAATATCTGTAGTCATAGAGGAGTAAAACTTGTTCATAAAGAAGGAAAAATTAAAAATGTAATTAGGTGCCCTTATCATTCATGGTCATATAATTTTGATGGGGAGCTTATAGCAACACCTCACATTGGTGGTATGAATAAACACACTCATCCGCAATTTAATAAATCAAAGAGCAATCTAAAAGAAATAAGATCTTATATTTGGTTAGATTTAATTATGGTTAATATTAGCAATAATGAAATGCCTTTTGATAAATACATAAAACCTTTAAGTGATCGATGGAGTAAATTTTGGAAAAATTCTGATAGAGATATGATCAAACATTCAAATGATTATGGATATTTTAAATTAGAAGCTAAGTGTAATTGGAAGTTTGCAATTGAAAATTACTGTGAAAGTTATCATCTTCCTTGGGTTCACCCTGGTTTAAATTCTTATTCTAAAATTGAGGATCATTACCACATACAAGGGTTACCAAATCGTTTTGCAGGTCAAGGAACTGTTGTTTATAATCCAAGACTTAAAGGAAAAGAGAAATTTCCATGTTTTCCAAATTGGCCAAAAAATAAGGAAAATATAGCAGAATACGTTGCATTATTCCCAAATGTTATGCTTGGTATTCATAAAGATCATTTTTATGCATATTGGTTAGAGCCAAAAAGTAACGATTTAACTTTGGAGCATATGGAGATATATTATGTAGGTAACGATGCGGCAAATTCAAAAAAATATAAATCTTTGAGAAAACAAAACTTTAAACTTTGGGAAGATATACAAAAAGAGGACGTTGATATTATACAAGGGATGCAAATAGGTAGAAAGTCCAATGTTTATAATGGAGGAAATTTTTCTCCTGTGATGGATAACCCGACACATCATTTCCACAAATGGGTCGCAACAAATATAGCTCAATGAAATTTAGTAGAAAAATAAATCCAGAATATAAAACTTTTACAAACTTTCTCTCTAAAAAAAGGATTAGAGAAGATGAAATTAACTTTGAAAAATTAAGAAGTTATCGACTTGATAGAGTTAAGAAAGAATTAATAAAAAATAATTTAGAAGCATGCATTTTATTTGATCCGGTCAATGTCCGTTATGCATTAGATACGGTAAATATGAGTGTTTTCAACATGCACAATCTTTCTAGATATTGTTTTATTCCAGTGGATGGACCAACAATACTCTATGAATATTTTAATTGTGAAAAATTATCCGAGCATTTAAATTTAATTGATGAAATTAGACCTGCAATAACTTGGGATTATTTCGCCCATGGAGATCAAGCTAGTTTACAATTAAAAAAATGGATCACAGAGATTAAAGATCTTTCAAATAAGTTTTTTAAATCAAAAAAAATTGCAATTGACGTTTTAAATGGCCCAGCGGTTACTGAATTAAATAAGTGTGGCATAGAGGTAGTGGATGCAAAATCTATATTGGAGCAAGCAAGAGTTATTAAATCGTCTGAAGAATTAAAATGTATGAGGGCAGCAATAGAAGTTGCAGAAATCGGTGTAAGTAAAATGAGAGAAGAGCTTAAAGCAGGTATGACTGAGGACGAGTTATGGTCAATACTTCATAAAACAAACATAGAAAATGGTGGCGAATGGATTGAGTGTAGAATTTTATCATCTGGTGAAAGAACCAATCCGTGGATGCAAGAAAGCAGCAATAAAATAATTCAACAAGGAGAGATTGTTTCTTTTGACACAGATATGGTTGGTCCTTATGGATATTGCGCAGATATATCTAGAACATTTGTATGTGGAAATGATTTTAATAATAATCAAAAAGAGCTTTATTCTATGTCTTTAGAACAAATTAATCATAATTCTAATTTAATAAAAGCGGATATGTCTTTTAAAGAGTTTACAGAAAAATCATGGAAATTACCTGAGGAATATTACGGCAATAGATATTCAGTTATGGTTCATGGAATAGGATTGTGTGATGAATGGCCTTCAATAAGGTATCCAACTGATGGTGGAGATAAAAGTGGTAGATTTCTGAAAAATATGACTATTACTGTTGAAAGTTACATAGGAAAAGTTGGAGGCAAAGAAGGTGTCAAACTTGAACAACAATATTTAGTTGGAGAGAATGGACTTGAATTGATGTCCCATCATCCTTTAGAAGATATTTAATAATCAAAAAAAATTAAATGAAAATTATATTAGTCATGGGTCTGCCGGGAGCAGGCAAAACAACTCTTGCAGATGAGATGGCTCCTTTATTAAATGCAAAAAGACTTAACGCTGATGAAGTAAGAAAAGCTGCTGATGATTGGGATTTTTCTGAAGAGGGAAGAGTTAGACAAGCAAAAAGAATGGCTGAATTTGCATTAAAACTTAAGTCAGAAGGTAATTTCGTAATAGCTGATTTTGTTGCACCAACACCTGAAGCTAGAAGTTTGTTTCCAGCGGACTTTAGAGTATGGGTAGATACAATTCAAAAAGGTAGATTTGAAGATACAAATCAAATGTTTGTAAAACCTAAAAATTTTGATTTTCATGTGACATCTAAAGATGCAAAAAAATGGGCACCTAAAATAGTAGAGGAGATAAAAAAATGACTTACCAGTGGGATAACAAAAAGCCAACAGCACAAATGCTAGGAAGGTGGCAACCTTTTCATGATGGACATTATACTTTGTTCAAAGAAATTATAAAAAAAACAGGTCAAGTTTGTATCCAAATTAGAGATGTTCAAGGAGTTGATGATAATCCGTTTGATTTTGAAACTGTGAAAAAAAAGATTGAGGAAAGACTTAATCCAGAATTTGAAGGAAGATTTAAAATAATGCTTGTCCCAAATATTACAAACATTTGTTATGGCAGAGGAGTAGGTTATAAGATTGAGGAGATTGAACTTTCAGAAGAGATACAAAAAATCTCTGCAACCAAAATTAGAGCTAAGATGAGAGAAGATGGAGAACTTAAATAGTTTAAAATAATGAATGTAATTATCAAAAGTTTAAATAATGGCATTAAAAGCGTAATTATTAATGACCCTAAAACTTATAATTCTCTTTCATATAAGACCTTAGGGGATTTGATTAAAGCATTTAAGAAATTAGATAAGGATAAGAATACAAAAGTAATTATTCTTGAAGGCGCTGGAAATGGATTTAGCGCAGGTCACAACTTAAAAGAAGTAAGGGGTCATGAGAACAGATCTAATCATCAAAGACTTTTTAATTTATGTTCAAAGTTAATGTTACAGATAGTTGAAGGCAACAAACCAGTGATAGCAAAGGTGCATGGAGCCGCTTATGCAGCTGGTTGTCAGTTGGTTGCAAGCTGTGATCTTGCATACAGTTCAAATTCAGCTGTATTTGCAACACCTGGAGTTAACATCGGTTTGTTTTGCAGCACTCCAATGGTGGCCGTTAGTAGAAAAATTAATAGAAAACATATGATGAAGATGCTCTTAACAGGAGAGCCTATCAAGGCAAATTTTGCAAAGGAAATTGGATTAATAAATGATCATTTCCCAAATAATAAATTAAACAAAGAAGTTTTAAAATTAGCAAATGTAATTGCGTCAAAATCTAATCTAACGATTAAAATTGGAAAAAAAGCTTTTTATAAACAACTAGAGATGCCTTTAAAAAAGGCTTATCAATTTACTAGTAAAATGATGACATTAAATATGATGGCACAAGATGCAAAAGAGGGAATATCTGCATTCTTAGAAAAAAGAAAACCTAAATGGAAAAATAAATAAAACAATGAACGAAACTCAAATAAAAGAAGTTTTGAAAAATTCAAAAACTATTGCGATGATTGGGGTGAGTTCAGAGAAAAAAGGGGAAGACAAAAATAATTTAAAAAGAAAACCTGCAAATGTTGTAATGAAATATATGCAAGATTTCGGTTATAAAGTTTATCCAATTAATCCTTTTGCAATTGGTGAAACTATTAACGGTGAAACAGTCATAGGAAGTTTAGATGACATTGAAGAAGAAATTGATATTCTTGATGTCTTTAGACCATCTAAGGAGGCACTAAACATCGCAAAAGAAGCAATCAAAAAAAAAGTAAAAGTTTTTTGGCTTCAGTATGGAATTCACAGTGATGATGCGGAGAAAATAATTAACGAAGCAAATATAAAATTCGTTTCAAATAGATGTATTAAACAAGATTATCAAAAGATTTTTTTAAAATCTAATCCTGTATTTCCAGTACTTAAAAATTAAAATAGCAAGCTTAATGAATAACAGTCTAGTAGATGATAAAATAAAAGAATTATTTGTAAGTTATAGAACTATTGCAATAGTTGGAGTAAGTGCAGATACTAACAAAGCTTCTAATAGAATTATGAAGTTTTTAAGAAACACAGGTTATAAAGTTTTTCCAATAAATCCACATACAGATAATAAAATCATTAATGGTGAAAAAGTTTACAATAATTTAGAGGAAATTGATGATCATGTTGGAATAGTAAATGTTTTTAGACCAAGTGAGGAAACAATTGAAATTGCAAAACAGTCAATAAAGATTGGTGCAAATGTATTTTGGTGCCAATTAGGGATTCATAATGAAAGTGCGGCAAAATTAATTTCTGAAAATAAAATTTATTATATCTCTAACAAATGTATCAAAGTAGAATATGAAAGATTATTTAGAAAAATTTAATGAACAAAAATTATTTAAAAATATTTTTATTTTTTATTTTTTTTAACTTTATTATTTTAAGCAATTCACATGGCGATGTATTAAAACCAAATATAAATATTTCTCCTAAAGAAGTTGTTAAAATTCAGCTTAACGCTCTAATGAAAAATGATAGTCCTTATAAAGATAGAGGAATTTTACAAACTTGGGAATTTGCTCACCCAAATAATCAGCGATACACAGGTCCAATAGAAAGATTTAAAACAATGCTAAAAGGGGATTCGTTTTCAATGATGCTAAATCATAAAGAAAATAAAGTTGTTGAAATATTTAAAAATGATGAGGTAGCAACATTTGAAGTCACCATTTTAGGTTCAGATAAGAATTACTTTAAGTTTAAATGGCAGGTTGAAAAAAATACCATCGATGGCCCTACCAAAGATTGTTGGTTAACTACTGCCGTTTCACAACCTTATAATTTAGGCTCGTCCATTTAATAAAATGAAAAAGCTTCCAATGTACATAAAATACGCAATTGTGATGTTTGTTTTATGTTTTCCGCCAATATCATCAACTCAATTAGGTTGGTACTTTTTTGGGAGTGAGGTCGGCATCAATATAGGTATGGTTGTTGGAGTGATTTCTGTGTCTGTGGCCGCATACTTGATGTATATATTGGGATGGCGTGACGCAGATGATGATGAATAGAATTTTGTTTCGTTCAATTTGAAAATTTAGTAGGAATCGCTAAATGAAATCAAAAGCAAAAGTTGTTATTGTTGGTGGTGGTGTAGTAGGAGTAAGTGCACTTTATCATTTAGCAAAAAAAGGTTGGTCAGACGTAGTCTTAATCGAGAGGAAAGAATTAACCTCAGGTTCAACATGGCATGCAGCAGGTCTTCTTCCATTATTCAACATGAGTTATTCAGTTGGACAATTACATAAATATGCTGTCAATCTTTATAAAACATTAGAAGAAGAAACAGGAAAGAACGTGGGTTTCAGCGTTGTTTCAAATATCAGATTAGCTAGCACAAAAGATAGAATGGATGAGTATCATCAATATGCAGGAGTTGCTCAAACAATCGGTGTTGATGTAAAATTTTTAACTCCAGATCAAGTAAAAGAAATTTGGCCTTTGTGTAACACTTCAGATTTAGTTGGAGCAATACAACACCCAGAAGATGGATACATTCAACCAGCAGATCTAACTCAAGCTTTAGCAACAGGCGCAAGAAATAGAGGTGCAGAAATTTATAGAAATACAAGTGTAGTTGGAATGAAACAAACTAAAGATGGATGGGTTGTTGAAACTGATAAAGGAACTATTGAATGTGAACATATTATTTCCTGTTCAGGAAATTTTGCAAGACAAACTGGAAAAATGGTAGGTTTAGATATTCCCGTTATTCCAGTTGAACATCAATAC
>LULV01000161.1_pt1 | contig 31135 bp, 31 predicted proteins | sample 728081 | NCBI WGS metagenome assembly LULV01 (sample SAMN03860280, study PRJNA289734) | marine metagenome | biome: seawater column; feature: ocean; material: water; isolation source: Red Sea water column Station 108 - depth 25m | place: Saudi Arabia: Red Sea | collected 2011-10-15 | depth 25 m | reverse complement strand
GGACAGGCCTTGGGCTTCGGCCCCGTCGCCCCCGCGCTGTGGTGCACCATCGCATAGCCGAAGCAGATATGCAGCGCGGTCGTGCCGCCGACGCCATCGAGCGCGCGGTTGATCGCCTCGATCGCATAGGCGTTCGCCTCGGCGGCGCGCGCCTGCAGATAGGGTTCGTCGAGCTGGACGACGTCGACGCCGGCCGCGAAGAGATCCTTCACCTCGGCATTGACGGCATCGGCATAATCCATCGCGAGCGATCGAAGATCGGGATAATAGCCATTCTCGGCCTGCTGCGTCATCGTGAAGGGGCCGGGCAGGGTCAGCTTGACCGGCTTGGTCGAATGGCGGCGGAGAAAGGCGGCGTCCTGTGCCTCGATCGGCGCGACGCGGCGGATCGGGCCCGAGACGAGCGGCACCGGATTGGCATTGCCGGTGCGGTCGATCGCGGTGCCATGCTTTTCGGTGTCGATCCCCGACAGCGCGGTCGCGAGCCGGTTCGAATAGCTTTCGCGGCGCATCTCGCCGTCGCCGACGATGTCGATGCCCAGCTCTTCCTGATCGCGGATCGCCATCAGTGTCGCGGCCTCCTGCGCATCCGCCAGCCAGGGTTCGGGGACGCGCCACAAAGTCTCGGCACGCACGCGGGGCGGCAGGCTGGCCTTCAATCGTTCGCGGTCGATCAGCCAATCGGGTTGGGGGTAGCTTCCGACGATCGTTGTCGGCAGGATGGGGTGATCGAACAAGGCGGATCCTCTCACTTTTTTGCTGGCCAAGTATTTGCTTAGTATTCTATCTAATTCAAGATCAAAGTGACGATGGGAGAGCGAAATGATCGATCTGGAGGCCATTCGGACGCTGGCCGATATTCCGGTGGCGCAGGCGCGCGCGCGTGGGCAGGCGGTCGCGGTCAAATATGGAGATCGCGAAACGAGCTTTACCGAGCTTGATGCGCAGTCGAACCGGGTTGCGAACGCGCTGCTGGCGTCGGGGGTCGCGCCCGGCGACCGCGTGTCGGTGCTGACCAAGAACCACGACGCCTGGTATCCGCTCTTCTTCGGCACCGCGCGTGCGCGCGCCTGCCTCGCGCCGATCAACTGCCGCCTCGCCGCGGGCGAGATTGGTTTCATTTTGGGCGACGCCGCCCCGAAGCTGCTCTTCGTGGGCGAGGATTTCTTCGACACCGCGCTGGCCGCGGTCGCCGGGCTTGCCGACAAGCCGCGGTTGGTGGCGCTTTATGGCGCGCACCCGGACTTCGAAAGCTTCGACGCCTGGCTCGGCGATGCGGCCGCGACCCCGCCCGCCGACGCGCCGCAACTCGCTGACGATGTGTTGCAGCTCTATACGAGCGGCACCACTGGGCGGCCCAAGGGCGTGGTGCTCGCCAACAAGAATTATCGCCGTTTCCTCGAAATGGCGACCGAGGTCGATGGCTTCGCCTATGGCGAGGACGAAACGGTGATGATCGTCATGCCGCTGTTCCACGTCGCCGGCACCAATGTCAGCTTTTCGGGGCTGGCGCAGGGCGGGCGGCTGGTGCTGGTCAAGGATTTCGCCGCGGACGATGCGGTGCGGATGCTGACCGAGGAACGCGTTGCGCACGCCTTCCTCGCGCCCGCGATGATCCAGATGATGCTGCAACAGCCCGCCGCAGCGACAGGCGACTATTCGGCGTTGCGGTCGATCGCCTATGGCGCCTCGCCGATCGCGGAGGATGTGCTGCGCCGCGCGCGCAAGACCTTCGGCTGCGATTTCGTGCAATTCTATGGCATGACCGAAAGCTCGGGCGGCGGATCCTACCTCTCGCCCGCCGCGCACGACCTGCCCGGCAAACTTACCTCTTGTGGTCAGCCATGGCCGCAGACCGAGATGGCGATCCTCGATGGCGAGGGGCGGCCGCTCGGCGACGGTGAGATCGGCGAGATCGCGATCCGCGGCGACATTGTGATGAAGGAATATTGGAACCGCGCCGAGGCGACCGCCGAAACCGTGATCGGCGGCTGGCTGCACACCGGCGACGTCGGCTATCGCGACGCCGACGGTTTCTATTTCGTCCACGACCGGATCAAGGACATGATCGTGTCGGGCGGCGAGAATGTCTATCCGGCCGAGGTCGAAAGCGCGATCATGGGCTGCCCCGGCGTCGCCGATGTTGCGGTCATCGGCGTGCCCGACGAAAAATGGGGCGAGGCGGTCAAGGCGCTGATCGTCCCTGCGCCCGGCGCCGCGGTCGATCCCGCCGATGTCATCGCGTGGGCGCGCGAGCGCATCGCTGCCTACAAGGCGCCGAAGAGCGTCGAGACGATCGACGCGCTGCCGCGCAACCCGTCGGGCAAGGTTTTGCGCCGCGAACTGCGCGCGCCTTATTGGGAAGGCCGCGACCGCGCTGTGGGTTAGGGCCCCGACTCTAGGGGCGCCCTACAATATTTCGTGGATCACATGGCGCACGCCGAAGTCGGTGCGCTCTCCCACGCCGACGGCGAGCAGGCCGTTGAGCCAGTCGTATCGGGAACTCGCGGTCTCGAACACGGGCGCGATTCGCAGATAATAAAGTGCGGGATCGACATCGGGCGCGGCAGGGTCGGCGAAGGCGGCGCGGACGTCGTCGGGGATCAGGCTGCGCCCCGTATAGCTGAGGTAGATGAGCGCGCCGTCGTCGGTCTGCCACACCGCGCGCGCGTCGAAGGTGCCGACCGACGCCGCTTCGCCCAGCCGCCCGCCGCGCGACCAATTGCCGCCACCCGGCAGAACGATGCCGTTGATTCGCGGTCCGAAAAATTGTCCGCCGGTGATATAGCCGAGCCGCTGGTCGCCGAAAGGCGAGGCGCCGATCCCGATCAGGCCGCCGCCGACCTCGAACTCCACGGTGCACAAGGGGCGGCTCGCAAGCGCGCTCTGGCGATTTTCGTCGGTCATAATCGGGAATCCTCTCTTGAAACTCTGGACAAGTATAAAACCATTAGTATACTAAGGGTCAATCAGATTGACGGATCGGACGGAGAAACCGGTACCGTTGCACTAGGCTCTATGGGAGGGTGAAGATGAAGGCTCGACATTCGAATCTGCTCGCCGGCGTCGCGACGCTTGCGATGCTGGCTACCGCCGCGCCGGCGATGGCACAAACCGCCGACGATGGCGCCGAAACGGCCGCCGGGGCAAGCGGCAGCGGCAATGAAATCATCGTGACGGCGCAAAAGCGCGCCCAGAACATCCAGGATGTTCCGATCTCGATGGAAGTCGTCAGCGGCCAGCGACTCGACGATTTCAACTCGAACGACATCAAGGCGGTGATGAATTACACGCCGAACGTCTTCGTCCAGTCGACCGCGGGCAATGACGTGATCTACATTCGCGGCTTCGGCTCGCCGCCGGCGAACTTCGCGTTCGACCAGTCGGTCTCGCTCTATGTCGACGGCGTCTACGCCGGCCGGTCGCGTCAGGCGCAGGCACCCTTCTTCGACCTCGCGCGCGTCGAGGTGCTGCGTGGTCCGCAGGGCGCCCTGTTCGGCAAGAACACCGCCGCGGGCGCGGTCAGCGTCGTGTCGGCGGGTCCGACGGACCGCTTCGAAGGCAAGCTGACCGCCAATTATAATTTCGATTTCAAGGGCACCGATTTCTCGGGCTATCTGTCGGGGCCGCTGACCGACACGCTGAGCGCGCGCCTTGCGATGAAGGTGCTCAACCAGCAGGGTTATATCCGCAATCTCGCGACCGATCATGACGATCCGGAGATCAAGCAGCAGCTTCTCCGCCTGACGATGAAATGGGAACCGTCGGCCAATTTCGATTACACCGCCAAGGTCGAATATGCGAACCGCGATGTCGTGGGCGGCATCACCGTGTCGAGCCCGCTGACCAGCGCGCAGGATCCGCACCTCACGCGCTATCTCGACAAGTCGGCGCTTGGCGATGAAGGGACGAAGACCAAGTCGGTCATGATATCGGGAACCGGCAACATCGCGATCGGCGACTATACGCTGACGTCGGTGACGGGTTACAGCTGGTTCAACGCCAATATCGTCAACGGTTTCGATCAGACGATCCCGGGCGGCGGCGGCGCGTTTACCAACAATTCGGTCTACAACAGCTTCCCCGAGCGCTTCGAGCAATTCTCGCAGGAAATCCGCCTGCTGTCGCCGACCGGCCGCACCTTCGACTTCATCGTCGGCGCTTATTATGACCATGGCAAATACCGGCTCGACCAGCTGCAGGGCTTCAATATCGCCAACCTGTTCGGCTCGCCCTATTTCGGCCGCATCGACAGCCGCTTCAACCAGACGTCGGACAGCTGGTCGGTCTTCGGACAGGGTACGCTGAACCTCGCCGACACCTTCCGCGTGATCGGCAGCCTGCGTTACAGCCACACGAGCAAGGACGCCGATTTCGCTTCGCGGCTGGTCTATGGCCCGTTCGCGATCCGTCCGATCTCGAGCGCGGTCGGCTCGCTCAGCGAAGGCAATGTCGATCCGTCGGTGACGGTGCAGTTCGACGTCGCACCGCGCATCATGCTCTACGCGACCTATGGCCGCGGGTCGAAGTCGGGCGGCTTCGTGTCGAATACCCTCGGCACGACGAACGCGACCTTCGCATTCAAGCCCGAGCGTTCGACCAACTATGAAGCGGGCGTCAAATCGACGCTGTTCGACGGCAAGGTCGTCGCCAACGTCTCGGTCTATGACACCCAGTTCAAGAATCTGCAGGTTTCGGTCTATCAGCCGGCAAGCTCCAGCTATCTGACCGGCAACGCCGCGAGCGCGACGTCGAAGGGCATCGAAGGATCGCTGGCGCTCTATCTGTCGCCCAACCTCGATATCACCGCATCGGGTGCCTATCAGGACATCAAATACGACGATTATCCGGGGGCTGCCTGCCTTGCGTCGCAGCCGAGCACCTGCACGCCGGCGACCAACAATCTCGCCGGCTATCGTCTCGCCTATACCTCGAAATGGACCGGCAATGTCTCGGCGCACGGCCGCGTGCCGCTGGGCGATGATCTGAAACTCGACATCACCGGCGTCGCCGCGGGCCGTTCGAAATATTTCGACTCGGACAATCAGAGCCCGATTTTCGGCATCCAGAAGGGCTATGTGAAGCTCGACCTGCGCGTGCAGCTTTCGGATGCGGACGAGCGCTGGTTCCTGGCCTTCGTCGGCAAGAATCTGACCAACGAGCTGACGACGGGCAGCGCGTTCAACCTGCCGGCGCCGATCACTGCGGTTCCGCGCGCGATTCTCTACCTCGAACCGCCGCGCAACCTGTCGATCGAAGCCGGCTTCAAATTCTAGCAGTCCCACTAGAATGCCGACGGACGCGACCGCTATCGACGCTTTCCTTGACCGGGAAGCGGCGGTGGCGGTCGTGACCGCTTATGCCGCCGCGCTCGATGCGCGCGACTGGGGCGCGTATCGCGCGCTGTTCGCCGACCGGATCGCGATCGACTATGGCGCGATCGGGTCGATCGTCGCGACCATCGATGCCGATGAATGGACGCGCCGCTGCCGCGCGCTCGAGGGTTTCGACGCGACCGCGCACCGGCTGCACAATCTGCGCGCCGAGATCGAGGGCGATCGCGCCGTGGTGACGGGTATCGTCGATGCCGCGCACTTCATTGCCGTCGACGGCGCCGCGCTGATGGGCGACCTGGTCGGTCATTACACCCACCATCTGATCCGTGACGGGCGATGGCGGATCGCGGGTGTCACGCTCACCGTTGCGGGCTACCCGGCGGGGAAGCCTGCCTTCGACGCCGCATTTGCCGCCGCCCGCGCCCGTTTTGCCGAAAGAGGAATTGCATGATCGAGGTTTATTTCACCCCCACGCCCAACGGGCACAAGGTTTCGATCATGCTCGAAGAGACGGGCCTGCCGCACCGCCTGCTCAAGATGGATGTGCTCGCTGGGGATCATCTCACCCCCGACTTTCGGCGCATCAACCCCAACGGACGCTTGCCCGCGATCGTCGACCATGAACCGATCGGCGGCGGGGCGCCGCTGCCTGTCTTCGAAAGCGGCGCGATCCTGCTTTATCTTGCCGAAAAGAGCGGCAAGTTCCTGCCCGAAAATCCGCGCCGCCGCAGCCAGGCGCAGCAATGGCTGATGTGGCAGATGGCCAGCTTCGGGCCGATGCAGGGGCAGGCGCATCATTTCATCCGCTACGCACCCGAAGGCCAGACCTACCCGACCGAGCGCTACCGGAACGAGACGGTTCGCCTGCTGCACGTTCTGAACGGACGGCTGTCCGAGGCAGACTATCTGGCGGAGGAATATAGCATCGCCGACATGGCGGCCTGGCCCTGGGCGCGCGCGGTGCAGTTGATCGGACTGACGCTCGACGATTATCCCGCCGTTGCCGACTGGTTCGCGCGCGTGGGCGAGCGGCCGGCGGTGATTGCCGGGACCGACGTCAAAAATGCCGCCAATCTTGCGAGCGCGCGGCCGGTGCTGACCGAGGAGCAATGGTCGAACCTGTTCGGCAAGAATATGCTCGCCGCGCCGACGCGCTGACCTCCTGCGCCATTGCGAAGAGCGAAGCGACGCGGCTTCGCCCGCAATGACGAGCGTGGATCAGACCGTATCGGCATGACCCCACTGATATTCGATCTTTCCGGCGAGCCGCCGCACCGCGAGCCAGTCGCCCCCGGCCAGGCCGTCGTCCTCGATCAGCGCGATGACGCCGCCCGCGATATCCTTGGGTTCGCACGCTTCATTATTGGCGAGCACCTGCTCCATCCACTCCGATTTGCCGCCCGCGCCCGTGGTGTCGAGGATCGGCGTATCGACAAGGCCCGGCAGCATCCCCGCGACGCGGACGTTGCATTCGGCCTTCAGCGGCGCGCAGCAGCGGGTGAACATCATCACTGCCGCTTTGGTCGTCGCATACATCGCATCGTAGAATCCGGTGCCGAGCGCGACGGTCGACACGGTGTTGACGATCACCCCGCCGCCGCGCCGGCGCATCGCCTGCACGGCAATCTGCGTCGCGGCGATCAGCGAGGTCACATTGACGTCGATGATCCAGCGGATGCGCGCCGCGTCGACGTCGGGAAATTGCGGCAGTCCCGATACGACCCCGGCATTGTTGTGGAGAATGTCGACGTCGCCATGCGCCGCGAACCAGGCTTCGGTCGCGGCGATGTCGGACAGGTCGAGGCGGTGGACCGTCGCCCGCGCGCCCGCCGCCTCGACGCGACCCGCCGTTTCGCGCAGGTCGATATCGTTGACGTCGACAAGTGCGATCGCGGCGGCACCGCGCTCGGCAAGCGCGACAGCGGTGGCGCGGCCGATGCCGCTCGCGGCCCCGGTAACGATGGCGGTTTTACCCTTGATATCCATTGCTCTCTCCCGTTCGATGTCGCCTTACCGTAAAGCACATTGACAGATAAACTTAAATACCTAAGTATTTTGACCCGACAAGAATCACATGTTTGGGGAGAGCCATGACGCAAGCCACCGCCCTTGATGCGGGCGCCGCGCCGGCCGACCGTTCGATCGCCGTCCGTCGCAATTTCGCGCTCGCGATGCTGTTCCTGGTCGGCACGATCAACTTCGTCGACCGCCAGCTGCTGTCGGTGCTCGTCGAACCGATCCGCGCCGATATGCAGTTCAGCGATACGCAGTTCGGCTTGCTCACCGGCCTTGCCTTCGCGCTCTTCTATGCGGCGATGGGCGTCCCCGTCGCGATGATCGCCGATCGCTGGAACCGGGTGAAGCTGATCGGTATCGCCTGCGTGGTGTGGAGCGGCTTCACATTATTACCCGCCCGATCGCCGTCCGCTGGCGATCGGCCTCTTCACGCTGAACGGTCCGTTCGGCGTCTTCGTCGGCGCCGCCTTCGGCGCCTGGGCGGCGGCCAATATCGGCTGGCGCAACGCCTTTCTGGTCATCGGCGTCGTTGGCGTCCTTGTTGCGCCGCTCTTGATCTGGCTGGTCCGCGAACCCGCGCGCGGCGCCATGGACAAGCAGCAGGCGGCCGACGAGGCGCTGCCCTTTCGGCAAAGCCTTGCGATGTTCGTGCGCCGCCGGTCGCTGCGCATGGTGATGGTCGGCAGCGGCCTTGCTGCCTTCGTCAGCTATGGCATGCTCAACTGGATCCCGGCCTTCCTGATGCGCACGCAGGGCATGCCGCTCGATGCGATGGCGACCTGGTTGGCCACCGCCGTCCTGATCCCCAGCTTCGCCGCGGCGCTCCTCGTCGATAGCTGGCAAGTGTCGCTCGCGCTGATGCTGATCCCGATGGCGGCCTGCACCGCCTATGTCGCGCCGGCGCTGGCGCTGGTGCAGAATCTGACCCCGCCGCGCAGCCGCGCGACGGCCGCCGCGGTACTGATGCTGATGTTCAATATCGTCGGCCTCGGCCTCGGTCCGCTGTTCATCGGCGTGGTGAGCGATCATCTCAAGCCGGCCTATGGCGACGAGAGTCTGCGCTGGGCGCTGCTGACCATTCTTCCCTTCGCCGTCGCCGCGGGGCTTGCCCAGTTTGCGATGACGCGCCACCTCGATCAGGATTTCGCCGAATGACCGATGTTGCAGGCAAGACGGCGTTCGTCACCGGCGGCGCCAGCGGGCTTGGCCTCGCGACGGCGCGGGCGCTGGCGGACAGGGGGGCGCGGCTGGTCCTCGCCGATATCGACGGAGCGGGCGCGGAAGCGGCGGCGGAAAGCCTGCGCGCCGCGGGGGCCGAGGCGATGGGGTTGCAGCTCGATGTGACCGACGAGGCAAGCTGGGCCGATGCCGGTGCCGCCGCGCAGGCTTTCGGCCCGGTACGCATCCTGTTCAGCAATGCCGGTGTGGGCGGCGGTTCGGGCCCGGTCGAGGATTATGACACCGACGTCTGGCGCTGGAACTATGCCGTCAACGCCCATGCGCATCTTTATGCCTGCCGGACCTTCCTCGGTGCGATGAAGGCATCGGGCGAGGCGAGCCACCTTATCATCACATCGTCGATGGTCGCGATCGTGCCGCCGCCGATCTCGGTCGCCTATATCAGCTCGAAATATGCGACGCTCGGCATCGCGATGGCGCTGCGCAACGAGCTTGCGGGCACCTGCGTCGATATTTCGGTCCTGATGCCGGGGATGTCGGCGACGCGCATTGTCGAAACGACGCGCGATCTGCGCCCGGCGCAGGTCGAGGTGGGCCGCGCGGCGGCGACCAGCCAAGCCATGCAGGGCGTGCTCGCGGGCGGGATGGACCCGGCAAAGATCGGCGCGCGGGTTGTCCGGGCGATCGAGCATGGCGACTATTGGATTTTCACCCATCCCGAATGGAAGGCGATGGCCGAAATGGTGACGCGCGACATGTTAACCGCCTTCGGCGAATCCGCCGATCCGGATTACAAGGGCGACGATATCGACGGGCTGATCGCGGCCAATGGCGGCCGGATGTTCGGCGCGCGGATTTGAGGAGAGACTGATGAACGAACAGGACGACATTCGTGCGATGGCGACGCGCTTTTTCGACGCGATCGAGCAGGGCGATATCGAAACGATGCAGAACAGTTTCACGCCCGATGCCGAGATATGGCACAATACCGACGAACTGATCGTGACCCCGGCGCAGACGGCGCAGACGCTGACGGGGATGGTCTCACGCATCAAGGACCGCGAATATGCCGACCGCCGCCTGACCACCTTTCCGGGGGGCTTTGTCCAGCAACATGTGCTGAAGGGGCGCCGCGTTCACGACGACGGCCCGGTGCGCCTGCCGTGCGCCATCATATGTCAGGTCGAAAACGGCCGGATCACGCGCCTCGACGAATATTTCGACAGCGCGCACGTCGCCGAATTCCGCAAATTTGCCAACGCCTGAGGAGTCCGTTTCATGCCCGTCTTGCGCCAGGTGCCCCGGTCCGAAGTGACCGACGAGACCGTTCTCGCTTATTATCAGCGCCTGTTCGGCGACCGCGACCCGGTGGCCGAACCAGGCACCGCGACCGGCACGCCGGGCGATTGGTGGACCGTCTATGCGCTGTCGCCCGACATCTTCAAACATGCGGTCGACGGTTTCGCGGTCTATCGCAATCCGGCGCGTTCGATCGACCCGGTGCTGCGCGAGCTTGGGCAGACGCGCGCGGGCTGGGTGAAGGGCAGCCAGTTTGTCTTTTCGCAGCATTGCAAGTCGCTGCGCGGCCTGGGGGTTAGCGAAGAGAAGATCGCATCGATCGCCCATTGGCAGGTCGCCGATTGCTATAATGATCAGGAACGCGCCGTCCTCGCCTATGCCGATTGCCTCAGCCAGGCGAACGGCCGCGTCCCGACGGCGGTGTTCGACAAGCTCAAGACCTTCTGGAACGACGAGCAGATTTTCGAATTCACCTACATCACCTGCCTCTATGACATGCACGCGGTCATCACCCGCGCGCTGCGCATGGAGTTCGACGCGCGTGAAGATCCGATCGTTGAGGTCGCGGCCCCCGAAGGCTTCGATGCCGCCGACTTCCTGAGCGCGCCGCGGTCGAAACCCGAATGAGCGACTTCGGCGCGCCCGAGGTCGTCGCCACCGGCCTGCACTTTCCCGAAGGGCCGGTGCCGATGCCCGACGGGTCGGTGCTGCTTGTAGAGATTGCGCGCGGCACGCTGACCCGCGTCGCCCCGGACGGAAGCCTGTCGGTCGTGGCCGAACTGGGCGGCGGGCCCAATGGGGTGGCGATCGGCCCCGATGGTGCTGCCTATGTCTGCAACAATGGCGGGTTCCAGTGGACCCGGGCGGGGCCGCTGCTCTTTCCCGGTCATGCCGCGCACGACGCCGCCTGCGGCTCGATCCAGCGGGTCGACCTCGCCAGCGGGGCGGTGACGACGCTCTTCGACAGTTTCGAGGGCGAGCGGCTGAAGGGGCCGAACGACATCGTCTTCGACCGCGAGGGCGGTTTCTGGTTCACCGACCATGGTCAGGTGCGCAGCAGCGGGCGCGATCATGGCGCCATCTATCATGCCAGCATCGACGGCTCCTCGATCACGCGCCAGCGCGCCGAGATGATCGGTCCCAACGGCATTGGCCTCTCCCCCGACGGCAACCTTCCGCCTGCTCGACAGCCTTGCGGTCGAGGAGGGCGGCCGCATCTGCGTCGGCACAATGGTCGAAGGCGGCATCACCATCTTCGATCCCGATGGCGGCGGGTCGGAGTTTCTGCCGCTTCCCGATATCGGCGTGACCAACATCGCGTTTGGCGGGGCCGATCGGCGCGACGCCTATATCACCGCCTCGACCACCGGGGCGCTCTACCGCGTCCGCTGGCCGCGCCCCGGACTGGCTCCCGCATAATCGTCAATTAAGTTGACGGTTATGCGGGAAGCTGTTAGAAGGATCATGAGAGGATGGCCATGAAATTCTACAATAGCGTCGGCCCCAATCCCCGCGTCGTGAAACTGTTCATGGCGGAAAAGGGGATCGAGTTGCCGCAGGTCGAGGTCGACCTGCGCGGCGGCGAAAACCGGCGGCCGCCCTATAACAGCAGCGTGAACCCGGCGGGACAAACCCCGGCGCTCGAGCTCGACGACGGCACGGTGCTGACCGAGATTACCGCGATCTGCGAATATCTGGAGGAACGCTTCCCCGATCCGGCGCTGATCGGCACGACGGCCGAAGAGCGCGCGGTGACGCGGATGTGGACGCGGCGCGTCGACCTAAAGATTTGCGAACCGCTGACCAACGGCTTTCGCTTTGCGGAGGGGCTGCCGCTGTTCGAACCGCGCATGCGCTGTCTGCCCGAAGCCGCGGCGGGGCTGAAGGCGGTGGCGCAGGACGGGCTCAAATGGCTCGACCCGCTCATCGCCGATCGCGCGTTCATCGCCGGCGACCGGCTGACGCTCGCCGACATCATGCTCTTCGCTTTCCTCGATTTCGGCGCAAGCGTCGGTCAGCCGCTCGACCCCGAAAACAAGAATATCCTGCGCTGGTACCAGGGCATGAAGGCCCGGCCCGGCGCCAATTCGAACTGAGACGCAAAGGAGACGGATGATGGCAGAAGCAAACAAGGAATTCGAATTTTGCGGGGTCAACCACCTCGCGCTTGTGTGCAAGGACATGGCCAGGACGGTCGAATTCTACCGCGACATCCTGGGCATGCCGCTGACCAAGACGATCGACCTGCCGGGCAATCGCGGCCAGCATTTCTTCTTCGATATCGGCAACGGCGACAGCCTGGCCTTCTTCTGGTTCGACGGTGCGCCCGAAGCGGTGCCGGGAATTTCGGCGCCCGAAGCGCTGCCGACGCAGGGCAATTTCATGTCGGCGCACGGATCGATGAACCATATCGCGATCAACGTGCCCGCCGAGCGCTTTGATGAATATTACGACCGCCTCGTCGAAAAGGGCGTCAAGGTCACCAAGATCCTGAACCACGACAATTCGCCGACGCAATCGTCGGACGAGATGAACGACGATGTGTTCGTCCGTTCGGTCTATTTCTTCGACCCCGACGGCGTGTGCCTCGAATTTGCGGCCTGGACCAAGGTGTTCGACGACAGCGACGTCGCGCACGACCCGGTCCGTGCGGACGGAACGAAGGTCGAAGGCATGATCACCGCACGCAAGCCGGTTCCCGCCGAATAAGCCGAAATAGCGAAACACTCCTCGGGCCCGGCCGCTGCGCCGGGCCCATCTTGTGCCCGAGCGCTAATCATTCGGCGCGCGGCGCGGCGCCTTGGCGCGGAGGAAATTGCCGAGCGCGACGAACAGCATTTCGCGCGCGTCGCCGCCCAGCATTTCGGCGCTGAGCCAGTCGAACGCCGCGCGGTCGTCGCGACCGGCGGCACCGACCAGCGCCGCGAGCAACGCTTCGTCGAAGCTGGCTCGCGGGCAGCAGGGCGGGGCGACCGCGAAGGGGTCGGGCCAGCAATGACCGATCGCCTCCACGACGAGACGGTAGCGGCGCGCCGCGAGGATGTTGCCGCAGCGCCGTTCGAGTTCGGGCATCGGGTCGCGCTCGCTGCGATGGCACAGCACGCAATAGCGCAGCGCGAGGACCGCCTGCGCCGCATCGACCGGCAGGTCGCGCACGAACGGCTGTTCGGTCAGGCGGCGGACGAGCGTGCTGGTTTCCATCATTCCTCCCATCGACGGCCCAAATCCGCGGCGCATCGGCATGCAGCCCAGTTCCTCCGAAAAAGATGCCGGCTGCCGCAGGGCCGCAGCAGCCGGCAGGAGGGGACTGCGTAAACAGTGCTATTGATAATCAGTCGCAAAAACAAGCGAAAAATGAGGCGCCCGCAGGCGCCCCCAAAAATCCTCGGATTTTGGCCGGTCCGGCGTCAGTCGTCGCCGGCGGGCTTCGACTGGAGCTGGACGTAATTTTCCATTCCCATGCGCTCGATCATCTCGAACTGCTTTTCCAGCTCGTCGACATGATGCTCTTCGCTTTCCAGAATGTCGGCGAACAGATCGCGGCTGACATAGTCGCGCACGCTTTCGCTATGCGCGATCGCGTCCTTGAGCAGCGGGATCGCTTCTTCCTCGAGCGCGAGGTCGGCCTTGAGGATCTCTTCGACCGTTTCGCCGACGCGCAGCCGTCCGAGCAGCTGGAAATTGGGCAGGCCGCCCAGAAAGAGAATGCGGTCGGCCAGCTCGTCGGCGTGCTTCATCTCGTCGATCGATTCCTCGCGCTCGAAATGCGCAAGTCGCGCGACGCCCCAATTGTCGAGCATGCGATAGTGCAGCCAATATTGGTTGATTGCCGTCAGCTCGTTCTTGAGCGCTTCGTTGAGAAAATCGATGACCTTGGGGTCGCCCTTCATTGTCCGTCCTGTCCTTGTCGGGTGGGGTAAGAAGACAGGATTATAGGCGCCCGGACACGTTCAGGCCAAGCCAAAAAGTGGCGGAAAACTTGGAAAAATTCAGGCGGTTGCTGTGATGTCGCTGATGATATTGCGAGCGAAAGGCAGGCATTGGCCGCATTTGGGTTTGCGACCCAATTGCGCATAGGCGGCCTTGGCGCAGCGCAACTGGCCGTCCTTTGCGACGTCGCGCAAATCGCGTTCCCTTATTGCGTTGCAGACACAGACGACCATGTGCGAATCCTTCTCAACAAGGCTGATCTAGGGATAGTGCGAGGGATTCGCAACAGGAAAGTTGCGAGCGGTTCGCATTTCCCTGGCGCGGCCGATTTGCCGCGCTGGCCCCTTGCCCGCGCGACGATTCGCGGGCATAGGCGCGCCCATCCTCCCCGGCCCGAACCCGCCCGGCCGAAACATGAAGGTACGCGCCCATGAAAGTGAATGTCTATGTGACGCTCAAACCCGGGGTGCTCGACCCACAGGGCAAGGCGATCCATCATGCGCTCGAAGGGCTGGGCTTCGGCGGCGTGGCCGATGTGCGCGCCGGACGCTTCATCGAACTCGACGTCGCCGACGGCACCAGCGATGCCGATCTCGACGCGATGTGCGCAAAGCTGCTCGCCAACACGGTGATCGAAAACTACCGCATCGAACGCGCCTGACCGCCGCGAAGGAGCCTTGCTCATGAAGACCGCCGTCATCGTCTTTCCCGGCTCCAACTGCGATCGCGACATGGCCGTCGCGCTCGAAACCGTGACCGGCGTCAAGCCCGCGATGGTTTGGCACCGCGAGACGGCGCTTCCCGGCGGCACCGATTTCATCGCGCTGCCCGGCGGCTTTTCCTATGGCGATTATCTGCGCTCGGGCGCGATGGCGGCGCGGTCGCCGATCCTGCGCGCCGTCGCCGACGCCGCGGCGCGCGGCGTGCCGGTGCTGGGCGTGTGCAACGGCTTTCAGGTCTTGACCGAGGCGCAGTTGCTGCCCGGCGCGCTGATGCGCAACGCGGGCCTCAATTTCGTCTGCCGCACGGTGCCGCTGACCGTGGCGAACAGCCAGTCGCTGTTCACCGCCGCCTATCGTGCGGACGAGACGATCCATATTCCGGTCGCCCATCATGACGGCAATTATTTCGCCGACGCCGACACGCTCGACCGGATCGAGGGCGAGGGGCGCGTGGCTTTTCGCTATGCCGACAGCGTCAACGGTTCGGCGCGCGCCATCGCCGGCGTGCTCAACGATGCGGGCAATGTCCTCGGCATGATGCCGCATCCCGAACGCGCGATCGACCGCGCGCATGGCGGCACCGACGGGCTACGCCTGTTCGAAGCCGCGCTCGGCGCTCTCGCCTGATATAGCCGTCGGCGCTGGCGCGTCGGCGCGCGGCTCCAGCCAGCGGCCGACGATCAGCAGCACCGTCGGCCAGAACATCGTGTTCCAGATATCGTGCCAGTGCGCGGCGTCGGGCTGGATCGCCGAGCGGCCGATCTCGGCCTGAAGGTCGAGCCATTCGCCGCCGCACGCCATGACAAGTACCGCGCCCCAGGCGATCAGTCCGCCGCCGCGCCGTCGCCAGACCAGCCGCACCGCCAGAAACAGCGTCAGCCCGAAATAGATATGCAGAGCATCCTTGCCGAGCCCGACCGCGGAGACGATCGACAGCTTGCGCTCCTCGAACAGCGCGGCGAGCAGGGTCAGCGTCACGCGGATCAGACCTTGGCGCGGAAGGGGGTGAAATCGGTTCCCTCGTCAAACACGTCGACGCCCTCGCGGCGCTTGAGCGTGCCGACCACCAGATAGGTGACGGGGGTCAGCGCCGCCTCCCAGGCGGTCTTGATGAACCATTGCGACAGCACGACCTGATAAAGCTGCTCGGGCGGCCAGCCGGCGAGCCCGTAAAAGGCGAGCGGGTAGAAGATCAGGCTGTCGAGCCCCTGGCCGACGATCGTCGACCCGATGGTGCGCATCCACAGATGCCGGCCTTCGGTCCACAGCTTCATGCGCGCGAGGACATAGCTGTTGGCGAATTCGCCGACCCAGAAGGCGGTCATCGAAGCGATGACGATGCGCCAGCTGTTGCCGAACACGAACTCATAGGCCGCTTGCCCCGGCCAGTCGCGCGCCGGCGGCAGCGCGACGACCACCCATGCCATGAATGCCATGAAGACAAGCGCGGCGAACCCGGTCCAGATCACCCGCCGCGCGCGCGCATAGCCATAAACCTCGGTCAGGACGTCGCCGATGATATAGCTGATCGGAAAGAAGAGCACGCCCGCGCCAAAGGCCCATTCGGTACCCCAGGGCAGGGTGACATAACTCGGCTTCGATGCCCCGATGATGTTGCTGAGCAACAGGATCGCGACGAACGCCGCCATCATCAGATCATAATAGCGGAACTGGTGCACGCTGGCGGCGCGGACGTGCACGGGATGGGCGGGCGGCGGAGACTCGGTCATCGCCGCATTGCTTAACCCGCTTTGCAGCCCCCGCAAACCACGCTATTCGCCCGATCCACAGCCTTGGTGCACGCGCCCGTAGCTCAGCTGGATAGAGCACCCGCCTTCTAAGCGGGTGGTCGCAGGTTCGAATCCTGCCGGGCGCGCCATTTTCCGTTGCTCATTATGGTGCGACATTGCCGCTCGCGGTCGGCTACGACATTTTCGTTCCGACCGGAAACGACCGGTTGCGGACGTTGTTCGGGCGGGTACAATAGCGAAATGACGTGTCGTGTAGCCTTCCTCTTGACCGCAGCGACAGTCGTTTGCGCTGCTTCCCCCGGTGATGCCATGGGACTTGCTGATCCGGCATCTTCGGCGTCGGAGGACCCTAACAAGCCTGCACCTGTCGGAAATGACGTGATTGAGTCCGCGCGGCGTTGGATAAAGGGTGATTTGGGCGGCCGCTCAGAGCTTGAGGCATTGGCAACCGAAGGACGATCCGATGCCCAGGAAATGCTGGGGGAGTTGATGGGATCCCACGGCCCCCCGGCACTACGCGATGAACTTGCGGCATGTGGGTGGTTTGTCAAAGCAGCAGCTTCCCGTCTGGACTCACTGCACAATTCGGCCCTGTGTGCCGAAAAGGGAGTAAACGGGACGCCCGATCTCGCGCGCGCAGCTGAACTCTATAGGCAGGCCGCCGACCGGGGTTATCACAAATCGATGTGCGCTCTCGGCAATCTCTACGTTGCGGGCCGAGGCGTTCCGCCGCCAAGCTGCGGAGCAAGGCGAGCCGGACGCGCAAACTGATTTAGGGAATTTGTACCTTCGAGGTATCGGCGTCCCACATGATGTAGCGCAGGCACGCCACTGGTACGAGTTAGCAGCGGCTCAGGGTCAGCCCAATGCTACATTCATACTTGGTCAGATTTACTGGAACGGCGACGGAGTTGCGCGCGACCAAAGTAAAGCGGCGGAGCTTTGGAAAGCAGCCTACCGAGGGGGACGTGTCGATGCCGCACCTCTTTTGGCTACATGGCTGTTTGCCAGCTGGATGTCGGGGCATCCACGAGGCGACGTCACAGTCCTGAATGAGGCAATTCAGTATCAGGAGATCACTGTTAGGTCCGTTCCAGAGGCCAATCGGGCAAAAGCCCAAACACTTCTCACCGTCATGCAATCCGCAAGAGCGACGGCGGAAAAGGAGAAGTAGAAGCCCGGAATGCCCGCTTCCCACCCCGTTCGAGACATTCAGGCGCCGCCGCCAGTACGGGGGCCCCCCCCGGCCTGGCGGGCATTAGCGACGCGGCATTGATCATCCTCGCTACGCCGGGCGCGACAATCCCTTCCCATATTCAGGTATCGCAACGGCGCTCGCCCGCCTCATTCATGCTTTATTTCATTTATTCACGCACATGTGAGTGAGTGTTGACATCGCAGGGGACCGCGGTCATAAATCCGCGGCAGAGACGGCTTCGATAAGGCCGTCCAGGAGGGAGAGGTTTCATGAAGGCACCGTTGCTCGTGTCCGCTTCGGCGGTCGCCCTGTTCGCGCTACCCGTTGCTGCCCAGGCCCAGTCGTCCGACGCGCCGCCGCCCGCCGACGAGGCGGCACGGGACGGCGCGCGGCCCAGCGAAGATATCATCGTCACCGCGACGCGCCGTAGCGAACGGCTGCAAGACGTGCCGCTCAGCGTCACGGCGTTCGGCCAGCGCGAGCTCGATGATCTGGGCATCGTCGGCTATGAAGGCATCGCGCAGAATACGCCCGGCATCGTCGTCAACCGGCCGACGCAGAATTTCAACAATTTCACTGCCCGCGGCATCAACACCAACGGCTATTCGGCGGGGCTGCAGAGTGCGGTCGCCATCTATGTCGACGAACTGCCGATCTCGGCGAACGGCAATTCGACCATCCTCGATCCCAATCTCTACGATGTCGAGCGCGTCGAGTTTCTGCGCGGGCCGCAGGGGACGCTGCTCGGATCGAACTCGCTCGCGGGTGCGATGCGGATCATCACCAAGAGCCCCGACCTCAATGCGTTTGCCGCCTCGGCGAGCGTCGATCTGGGGCTGACGGGATCGAGCGCGCTGCGCCAGCGCTATAATGCGATGGTCAACGTGCCGATCATGCAGGACGAAATGGGTCTTCGCATCACCGGCTATTATCGCAACGAAGACGGCTGGGTCGACAATATCGGCACCGGGATCAAGGATTCGAACAGCCTTGAAGCCTATGGCGGCCGCGCGATCCTGCTGATGCGGCCCAGCGACCGGATGAAGGTAAAGCTGCTCATTTCCTATGAGAACAGCAAGCCCGCCGATTCGGGCCTGATCAACCCGACGCTTGGCAAGTTCGTGCGCAATTCGGACCGGCCCGACCTGTTCCAGGGCAAGCTCACCAACTATAATCTCACGGTCAATTACGAGTTCGATTTCGCCGAGCTGATCAGTTCGACGACGCTGTCGACCTATGATGCGTCCTTCTATGTCGACCTGGCCGGCACCTATGCGCAGGCCTTTCCCTTCGCGCTCGACGCCTATGGCTATGACGATCTGTTCGTTCAGGAAACGCGGCTCGTCTCGCGCGGCGACGGGCCGTTCCAGTGGGTTGCGGGCTTCTTCTATTATGACAAGCGCCGGAGCGTCGATTTCGCCTACCGGTCGAGCCCCGAATATCTGGCGGCGAAGAATATCGTCGGGCTGCCCGACGAATATTATCAGCGCTTCAACAGCTATACCGACCAGAGCGAGGTCGCGGGCTTCGGAGAGCTGACCTACAAGTTCAGCGACAAATTCTGGATCACCGGCGGGCTGCGCTACGGCAATACGCAGGTGCAAAGCTTCACCCGCGGCGGCGGCTACAACAGCAATTATCTGACCATCGCCTATTGCCTGTCCTTCCCGGCGGCGTGCGGCTTTTATGTGCCGCCGCTCGCGATCACCTCGATCCCCTATGCCGAGGGGCTGAAGGTTTCGGACGACCGCCTGTCGTGGAAGGCGAGCGCGTCGTGGAAGCCGAGCGAGGATCTGACGACCTATGTCACCGTGTCGACCGGCTTCCGCACCCCGGTGGTCAATGCGCGCGCCGGGCTGGCGAGCACGATCGATCCCAATGATATCGTCATCCCCAGCGGCGCCCGTTCGGACAGCGTGACCAACTATGAGGCCGGGCTGAAGGGCCGGTGGCTGGGCGGCGACCTGACCGCCAATATCGCCGCATATTATATCGACTGGAAGAATATTCAGGTTCAGGCGAACCGCGTGTCGGATTCGATCCAGTTCGCGACCAATATCGGCGGCGCCGAAAGCTATGGCCTGGAGTTCGAGATCATGGCGCGGCCCATCCAAGGCCTCAGCCTCGCGGTCAACGGATCGTTCAACGAGGCGAAGGTGACCAAGCTGACGGCGGTCGAGGCGGCCATTTCGGGCGCCGAAGTCGGCACCCGGCTCGCCTCGCCCCATTTCCAGGGCTCGGCGACGCTGCGCTATGACTTCCGGATGGCCGGCAGCAACAGCGGCTTCGGTGCGGTCAATGTCTCCCACGCGGGGTCATTCCCCAACCAGTTCCCGAACGTGCCGGGCAAGCCCAATGTGGTCAGCCCGACCTTCGATTATACCGAGGCCTGGACCAACGTGAACCTTTACGCAGGGGTCAAGCTCGGCGCGCTCGGGCTGACCGCCTATGTCGAAAATCTCTTCAACGACAGTTCGATCACCTACGTCCATCCCGAAGCCTTCCTCGACGGTCGCTACGCCCGGATGCGCCCGCGCACCGTCGGCGTTCGTGCGGACTATCGCTTCTGATCGGCCCGAGAAGGAGAGACATCATGCCCAGCCTGCGGATTTGCGCGCTTGCGCTCTCGCTTCTTCTCCCGGCCCCGATCGCGGCGGCCGCGGCGGACGCCGATCCGGTGGTCGCGGCCCCCGCGGGTAGCGTGCGCGGCGTTGCGGAACGCGACGTCCGCATATTCCGGGGCATTCCCTATGCCCAGGCCCCCGTCGGGGAGCGCCGCTGGCGTCCCCCGGCGGCGGCGGCGGACTGGGACGGGGTGCGCGACGCGAGTCAGTTTGGTGCCGCGTGCATGCAGCCCAAGCCGCGCGCCGGGAATATCTATGCGGGAAGCTTGCCCGCGATGAGCGAGGATTGCCTGTCGCTCAACGTCTGGGCGCCCGAAAATGCGAAAAATGCGCCGGTGTTCGTGTGGATACACGGCGGATCGCTGATGGCGGGATCGGGTGCCGAACCGCTTTATGACGGCAGCGCGCTGGCGCGGCGCGGGATTGTCGTGGTGACGATCAACTATCGGCTCGGCATGTTCGGCTATTTCGCGCACCCGGCGCTCAGCGCCGAGTCGCCCGATCATGTGTCGGGCAATTACGGCCTGCTGGACCAGATCGCCGCGCTGCAATGGGTGAAGCGCAACATCGGCGCCTTCGGGGGCAATGCGGCAAATGTCACCGTCGCGGGCGAATCGGCCGGTGCGCTCAGCGTCATGTATCTGATGACGGCACCCGCTGCGCGCGGCCTGTTCGCCAAGGCGGTGGCACAGAGCGCCTATATGGTGTCGGCGCCCGCACTGCGCGACCGGGTCAACGGCATGGTTCCGGCCGAAGAGCAGGGGAGTGATCTGGCCGCCAAGCTTGGGGCGACCGACCTTGCGGCGCTGCGGGCGCTGCCCGCCGAGACGATCGCCGACAAGGTGCCGACGACGGGCTATTTCCCCTTTCCGGCGATCGACGGCAAGACGGTGCCGCGCCAGCTCGTCGACAGCTTCGATCGCGGCGAACAGGCACCGGTGCCGATATTGGCGGGTTTCAACAGCGGCGAAATCCGGTCGCTGCGCTTTCTCTTGCCGAAGCCGCCGGCCGATGCGGCTGCTTATGAGGCCGCGGTTCGCGCTGGCTATGGCGAGTTCGCCGACATGTTCCTCGCGCGCTATCCGGCCAAGACCATCGACGAAAGCATGCTCGCGGCGACGCGCGATGCGATGTACGGCTGGACCGCCGAGCGGCTGGTTTCCGACCAGGCGGCGGCGGGCAAGGGCGCCTATATCTATCTCTTCGATCATGGCTATCCCGCGACCCAGGAGTGGAATCTCCACGCCTTTCACGCGTCCGAACTGCCCTATGTATTTGGCACCGCGTCGCGGACCCCGCCGTTGTGGCCGAAAATTCCCGACACGCTGGCCGAGCGCAAGCTCAGCGAAGCGATGGGCGATTATTGGGCGAGCTTTGCCGCGACCGGCAAGCCCCAGGCCAAGGGTTGGCCGGACTGGCCCGACTATGCCAACGATCGCGGCTTTCTGCATTTCGCGGACACGCCGCGCGCTGGCCATAATCTCTTCCCCGGCACCGCGGCGCTGCACGAGGCGGTGGTCTGCCGCCGTCGCGCGGCGGGCGATATAGCGTGGAACTGGAACGTCGGCATCGTCGCGCCGCCGCTGCCTCCGAAGGCCGAGGGGTGCCAATGATCGACGGTTCGATGCAGTCCTATGCCCTGACGCTCGACAAATTCCTCTCCCATGCCGCGAAATGGCATCCCGGCGCCGAAGTGGTGTCGGCGGGACTGGACGGCGGCGTCCGGCGCATCGCCTATGCGGCGCTTCGCGACCGGGCGCTGCGCGTTTCGTCGGCGCTGGCGGCGCTCGGGATCGCAAAGGGCGCGCGGGTCGCGACGCTGGCCTGGAATACGCAGGGCCATGTCGAGGCGTGGTACGGCATCATGGGGATGGGCGCGATCTGTCACACGCTCAACCCGCGCCTGACCCCGGCGCAGCTCGGGTCGATGCTGCGCCAGTCGGAAGCGTCGGTGCTGCTGGCGAGCGCCGACCTTCTGGGTCTGGCACGCGACGCGACGCGCGGCCTCGGCGCGCCGCCGCGCATCCTGCTGCTCGACGAAGCCGAAGGGGAGGATGCGCTCGAACCGCATATCGTCGGCGCGGCCGCCGATGTGCCGTGGGGCGATTTCGACGAGAATACCCCGTCGGGGCTGTGCTTTACATCGGGCAGCACGGGCGCGCCCAAGGGCGTCACCTATACGCATCGTGGTTGCTATCTTCACACGATGCGCCAGCTTCAGGCCGACGTCCTCGGCATTACCGCGCGCGATGCGGTGATGCCCGTCGTGCCGATGTTCCATGCCAATGCGTGGGGAATTCCCTTCACCGCGCCCGCCGTCGGCGCCAAGCTGGTGCTGCCCGGACGGCACAGCGACGGCGCGCATCTTGCCCGGCTGATCCGGGCCGAAGGCGTTACCGCGGCGGTCGGCGTGCCGACGGTGTGGCTGGGGCTGGTCGAGCATCTGGAGGCCGAGGGCGGCGAGGTGCCGACGCTCGAGCGTATCCTGGTCGGCGGGTCGTCGATGCCGCCGGCGCTGATGGACCGGATCGAACGGCGGCTGGGGGTCGAGGTGCAGACGAGCTGGGGCATGACGGAGTTGTCGCCGCTGGGGACGGCGGCGCTACCGGGCGACCCGGCACGGCGACCGGATCTGTCGGGGCGCCCCGCGATGGGCATCGACCTGCTGCTCACCGACGGCGATGGGCGGGCGCTCGCCGAGCAGCGCGGTACCGAGGGGCATTTGCGCGTGCGCGGCGGGTCGGTCGTCGAACGCTATTTCGGGCAGAGCGAGCCGGCGACCGACGCCGATGGCTGGTTCGATACCGGCGACCTCGCGCGGATCGACGCCGGGGGAAATCTGACCATCACCGGACGCGCCAAGGATCTGATCAAATCGGGCGGCGAGTGGATCAATCCCGCCGAGATCGAGGCGATCGTCGCGGGGCTGCCGCAAGTGTCGCTCGCCGCGGTGATCGGACGCAGCGATCCCAAATGGGGCGAGCGGCCGATCCTGCTCGTCGAAACCTGCGACGATGCGATCAGCGACGCCGATCTGCTGGGTTCGCTCGATGGCCGCGTCGCATCCTGGTGGGTTCCCGATGCCGTCGTGCGTCTGGCCGCGATGCCGCTCGCGCCGACGGGCAAGATCGATAAAATGCAATTGCGGGCGGAATATGGACAGGTGTAGGCCCAGAGGGTCGCACCCGATTGAACGAAGCCCCGGAAGGAAGTGAATTTGGCGTCGAAGGCAAAGACTGCGGCAAAGCGGCCATCAAAAGCGGAGCAGCGCGCCGAGATGATGGAGCAGATTCTCGACGTCGCCGAACTTCTGTTTTCGAAGCATGGCTTTCACGGCGTCACGCTGAAGGATGTCGCAAAGCAGGTCGGCGTCCACCACACGCTGCTGAACTATTATTTCGACGACAAGCAGACGCTGTTCGATGCCGTTTTCGCGCGCCGCGCGGTCGTTACGATCGACCGTCGGATGCAGGCGCTCGACGATTATGAGCGCGCCGCCGCCGGCAAGCCGACGGTCGAAGGTGCGCTGCACGCCTTTCTCGACACCGACCTCGACCTCTACATCCAGGGCGGCGAGGGGTGGAAGAATTACGGGGCCTTTGGTGCGCAGGCGTCGAACAGCCCCGAAGGCGCGGAATTTATGGACAAATATTTCGATCCCGTGGTCCTGCGGCTGATCGACATATTGAAAAAGGCGCTGCCCGACGCGGCCGAGGAAGATATTTTCTGGGGCTATCACTTCGTGACCGGCGCGCTGATGCTCACGCTCGCGCGGACCGGGCGCATCGACAAATTGTCGCACGGCCTGTGCCTGTCGGACGATTATGAAGCGGTAAAGCACCGGATGGCGCGCTTCATGGCGGCGGGATTCCGCGAAATTTGCGAGCAGCGGAAGCAGGATAGGGGCTGACAGGCCAATACGCCGCAGTTCGATGGGGATTCACGGTACGTATAACTAAATTCACTCACGAGTGAGTTATGATTTGGAAGCGAGAGGGCGGCGATGAAGAAGGACTTGCAGGATCGAGTGGCGATCGTGACCGGGGCGGGCGGCGGGCTGGGCCGCGCCCATGCGCTGATGCTGGCGCGGCACGGCGCGCGCGTCGTCGTCAACGATCGCGACGCCGCCGCCGCCGAAGCCGTGACGGCCGAGATCGTCGCATCGGGCGGGCAGGCGATCGCGGCGCCCGCTTCGGTTGCCGACACCGCTGAGGTCGCGGCGATGGTCGATGATGTGACCGCGGCATGGGGCGGGATCGACATATTGATCAACAATGCCGGCATCCTGCGCGACAAGAGCTTTGCGAAGATGGACATCGACGATTTCCGTCTGGTCGTCGACGTCCATCTGATGGGCGCCGCCATCTGTTCGAAGGCGGTGTGGGACCAGATGCGCGCGCGGCGCTTCGGACGCATCGTGATGACGACCTCTTCGTCGGGGCTCTACGGCAATTTCGGCCAGGCCAATTACGGCGCTGCAAAGATGGCGCTCGTCGGCTTGATGCAGACGCTCGCGCTCGAAGGCGAACGGCACAATATCCGGGTCAACTGTCTGGCGCCGACCGCGGCGACGGCGATGACCGACGGCGTGCTCGCGCCCGAAGCGCTGGCGCGGCTGGCGCCCGAGGCGGTGAGCCCCGGGCTGCTCGCGCTGGTCGGCGATACCGCACCGACGCGCGCCATTCTCTGTGCGGGGGCCGGGCATTTCGCGAGCGCGCATGTCACGCTGACCGACGGGTTGTTTGTGGGCCGCGGCGAGGATGCGGCCGCGCGCGTGGTTTCGGAATGGGACCGCATCACCGATCGCCGCGGCGAGGTCGTGCCGGCCTATGGCTTCACGCAGGCCGAGCGCGAACTGGCGAATGCGGGTTTCACGGCGCCGACGATGGCGGTGCAACGCTGACAATCCCCGGGGCGTGGCGGACGGGCCGGTCAAGAGCCCGCCGTCGCTGCCGGGACGAAGGGAGAAGGATATGACGACCGACAGCCAGGCCGCGCCCGAAGCGGGCAAGGGGCAGAACGAGAAGCTGGTGATCGCTGCTTCGTCGCTGGGGACAGTGTTCGAATGGTATGACTTCTATCTCTATGGCCTGCTCGCCACGGCGCTTTCGCATCACTTCTTTTCGGGGGTGAACGAAACGACGGGCTTCATCCTTGCGCTGATGGCGTTTGCCGCGGGGTTTGCGGTGCGGCCGTTCGGCGCGCTCGTCTTCGGCCGCGTCGGCGACATCGTCGGCCGCAAGAATACCTTCCTCGTCACCATGGCGATCATGGGGCTGTCGACCTTCGCGGTCGGCTTTCTGCCCGGCTATGACACGATCGGGGTGGCAGCGCCGATCATCCTGATGCTGCTGCGCCTGCTGCAGGGATTGGCGATCGGCGGCGAATATGGCGGCGCCGCCGTCTATATCGCCGAACATGCCCCGCCCGGAAAGCGCGGCCTCTACACCAGCTTCATCCAGACGACGGCAATGATCGGGCTGATCCTGGCGTCGACCTTCGTCGTGTCGCTGCGATTGTTCATGGATGCCGATACGTTCAATGCCTGGGGCTGGCGGCTTCCCTTCATCTTTTCGATCGTGCTGCTGTCGGTCGCGCTGTGGATACGCCTGCAGCTTGAGGAAAGCCCGGTGTTCCAACGGATGAAGGCGGCCGGCGCAACGTCGAAAGCGCCGCTGAAGGAGGCCTTTGGCGAATGGCGCAATTTGAAGATCGTGCTCATTGCGCTGTTCGGGGCGGTGGCGGGGCAGGCGGTGATCGGCTTTGCCGCGCACCTCTATCCGCTCTTCTACCTCGAACGTATCGCGCGGGTGGACGGCGCGACCGCCAATTTCCTGGTTGCGACGGCGCTCCTCATCATCATTCCAAGCTTCGTCTTCTTCGGCTGGCTCAGCGACCGTATCGGCCGCAAACCGATCATGATGACCGCCTGCGTGATCGCGGTGTTCGTCTATTTCCCGCTCTACAAGGCGCTCGTCGTCGCGGCGAACCCCGCAATGGCCGCGGCGGTCGAGCGCGCGCCGGTCACGGTCGTTGCCGATGCCGGCGAATGCTCGTTCCAGTTCGACCCGATCGGCAAGAACAGCTTTGACCAATCGAGTTGCGACATCGCCAAATCCTATCTGGCAAAGAACGGGATCAACTATGCCAATCGCGATGCGCCGGCGGGAAGCGCCGCGTCGGTGCGCGTCGGCGACCGCGTGATCGCCGTCGCCGATCCGGTGGGGCTCGACAAGGATGCGCGGGGCGCCGCGGTCGCCGCCTTCGGGCGCGAGGCGAAGGCGGCACTCGATGCGGCGGGCTATCCCGACAAGGCCGATCCGGCGCAGGTGAACAAGGTCAAGGTGATTCTGATCCTCTGCGTCTTCGGGCTGCTCGCGACGATGGTCTATGGCCCGCTCGCCGCGCTGCTCGTCGAGCTGTTCCCGGCGCGCATCCGTTACAGTTCGCTGTCGCTGCCCTATCATATCGGCAACGGCTGGATCGGCGGCTTCATGCCGACGATCGGCTTTGCGATGGTCGCGGCTACGGGCAATATCTATCAGGGGCTGTGGTATGCGGTCATCATTGCGGCGGTGACCGCGGTCGTCGGCATCCTGTTCCTGCCCGAAACCTACAAGCGCGACATCGAGGCATGAGCGGCGGCGATGCCATTGCGCGCCGCGCGCTGATCCAGGGGGCGGTCGGTGCCGCCGCCGCGCCGGTGCTGCTCGGCAACGCCCCGGCGCCGGCGCGGCGCAAGCCCGCGCCGAAGGGCTTTCTGTGGGGCGCGGCCATCTCGGCGCACCAGAGCGAAGGGAATAACACCAACAGCGACGCCTGGCTTGCCGAGAATATCGAACCGACGCTGTTCAAGGAGCGGTCGGGCGACGCGTGCGACAGCTATCACCGCTACGATCAGGATTTCGGGCTCGCACAGCAATTGGGGCTGAACTGCTACCGGCTCGGTATCGAATGGGCGCGGATCGAGCCGAGCGAGGGGCATTTCTCGAACGCCGAACTCGACCATTATGCCCGGGTGCTGACTGCCTGCCGCGCGCGGGGGCTCGCGCCAGTGGTGACGCTCAGCCACTTCACGGTGCCGCTGTGGTTCGCGAAGCGCGGCGGGTTCGAGGTCGCCGACGCGCCGCAGCTCTTCGCGCGCTATTGCGCCAAGGTCGCCGAGCGGCTCGGCGGGCTGATGCATCTCGTCACCACCTTCAACGAAGCCAATATCGGCCTGCTCGTGTCGCTGTTCCCCCAGTCGGGAGCGGGTGCAAAGCTGCAACGGGCGGCACAGGCGGCAGCGGTCGCCGCAACCGGATCGCCCAAATTTTCGCGCCTCGCCTTCGCCGATCCCGCGGTTACGACCCCGCTGATGCAGGAGGCGCATCGACGGGCCTATGCGGCGATCAAGGCAGCGCGGCCCGAACTGCCGGTCGGCATCACGCTCACGACGCAGGATATCCAGTCGGCCGGCGCACCGTCGCTCGTCGCAGATTATGAGCGGCGGCTCTACGGCAACTGGATCGATGTCGCCCGCGACCACGCCGACTTCTTCGGGGTGCAATGCTACACGCGGCTCGTCTTCGACGAAAAGGGCATGGTGCCGCCCCCGAAGGACGCCGAAAAGACGCTGTCGGGTTATGAATTTTATCCGCAGGCCTTGGCGAATACGATCCGCTGGGCGCACCGGACGATGGGCAAGCCCATCTATGTCACCGAAAGCGGGGTCGCCGTCGCCGACGATGCGCGCCGCATCGCCTTCATCGACGCGGCGCTCGACGGGGTCCGCGCCTGTCTCGACGAAGGCATTGCCGTCCACAGCTATATCTACTGGTCGCTGCTCGACAATTTCGAATGGACGTCGGGCTATGCGGTGCCCTTCGGGCTGGCCGCGGTCGATCGCGACACTTTCGTCCGCGCCCCGAGGCCCAGCGCGCATCACTTCGGCGCGATCGCGCGCGCGAACCGGATCTAGGGTCAGGGCCCTAGCCCGGTGCGGCCGCGGCAAGGAGCAGCTTCCGGAAGGCGGCGGTCGTCGCCGCGACCGCACCCGCATCGACGCAGCGCGCATCGTCGCCCTCGACATGATGGAAACGGTGCGCGCCGAAAATGCCTGCGACCGATGTGTAGCCTGCGGCGATGATCGCCGTGAGCTCGCCGGCCGACAATTTGTCGCTGGGGTAAGGGCTTTCAAGTCCGGCAAAGCCCGCGAACAGGCGCCGCGCGGTCGCAAGCAGCGGGGGGCTGACGACCAGATAGCGCTGCGAATCGGTGCCAGCCAGCGGGGCGAGGCGGAACAGGCCTTCGTGCCAGTCACGCGCCGCGAGGTTGGCGCCAAGGTGGAGCCAGAAATGCGTCGCGTCGGGCTTGGGGGGCACCGCCTTCAGCGCCTCCTCGGCGCCCAGATTTTCATATTCATGGCCGCTGTTGCACAGGAAAGCGAGGTTGTGGTCGGGGAGCAGCGCCGGGATAGCGCGGGCCAGGTCCAGCCATGCGGCAATGCCGCCGCCGCGCTCGCCCGCACAGTCGGTCCAGCCCGAACGCGGAGTCGATACCACCACCCATTTCGCCTTGCCGCGGTCGAGCCGCCCGATGACGTTGAAGGCGCTCCGCCGCCTACCCTCGCCGGTCAGGCGCACCGTCGCCGCGTCATGGCGCATCGCTGCCTCCCAAAAAGGTGCGGCGTCGGCAGGCGCGAGCAGACCGACCGGACCCGCGAACATCGGCGCGCGGCCATCGGCATTGAGCGCGATGATCTTGCCCGTCGGTCCGTTGGTGACGATCACCGCCGCCCTGGCGCCCGCCGCGAGGGCAGCCTCGACGGGCGCGCGGACCGGCTTGGCGAGCGCCGACGACCAGCGACCATAGGGCAGATCGACGAGCGCGATCGCGCCTGCCAACGGCGCGTCGGCGCGGCCCTGCGCATCGACGCGCACCAGCGGCCCCGTCACGCCCCCGGCGGCGGTCGGCGTCACGATCGGCTGGGGCATCAGCGCGGCGCGGATGTCGCCGACAACGATGTCGCACGCTCCGGCGTCGAAATGGGGAACAGAGATGGCGGGCTTTTCGATCGCGTAGCCGGCGCGCGCGAGCTGATCGGCGAGCCAGTGGCCGCACGCATTGTCGCCGGCGCCGCCCGCGCGCTTCGTGCCGAAACCGATATAGGCGGCGAGGTCGCTCGCAATCGTGTCGCTCGTCGCCTCAGTCGCGTGCGCGGCGCCGGCGGCGACGGGAAGGGCGGTTGCGGCGGCGATGAAATGGCGCCTTGTCGGATCGGTCATCGGCTCTCCCTTGCGGCTGTTCCCGCCGCCATTGCTTGGCCGCGTTGCCATGTGACGCGAGGTCGGCGCCCGTCAATGGCGATCGGCCGCTTGATATTCACTCACAAGTGAGCGTAAGTTCTTCGCCGGACGATGGCAAGCATCGCCGCCGGGAAGAGGGAATATGCTGATGGGCCTGTCGCCGCTTGGAAAGATCGTCATCGGCCTGTGCGCCGTCCTTGGTCTGTCGGGGGCGGCACCCGCGCCCCGCGAGGCGCCGACCGCCACAGTCGCCGAGGGGCGTATTGCCGGCGCATGGCAGGACGATGTGCGCATCTTCCGCGGCTTGCCCTATGCTGCGGCGCCCGTCGGCACGCGGCGGTGGCAGCCGCCCGAAGCGCCGCCATCCTGGTCGGGCATGCGCCAGGCGACGCAATTCGGTCCCGACTGCGTCCAGCCCGCCTATCCCGCCGACAGCGTCTATTTCGAAGCGCCCCGCCCCCAGAGCGAGGATTGCCTGACGCTCAACATCTGGGCGCCGGCGGGGGCGAAGAAGGCGCCGGTGATCGTGTGGATTCACGGCGGGTCGCTGCAATTTGGCGGCAGCGCGAGCCCGATGTACGACGGACGCGAATTCGCCCGGCGCGGGATCGTCTTCGTGTCGATCAACTATCGCCTCGGCGTCTTCGGCTGGTTTGCGCACCCGGGGCTGAGCGCCGAATCGCCCGAGGCTGTGTCGGGCAACTACGGCCTGCTCGACCAGATCGCGGCGCTCCGCTGGGTCCAGCGCAATGTTGCGGCCTTCGGCGGCGATCCCGCCAATGTGACCGCGATGGGGGAATCGGCCGGGGCGCTCAGCGTCTCCTATCTTCTCGCCAGCCCGAAAGCCCGCGGCCTGTTCGCGAAGGCGATCGTCCAGAGCACCAATATGCGCGCGATGCCGCGCCTGCGCGAAGCGGCCTTCGGTCTGCCATCCGCCGAAGCGAGCGGGCAGGCTTTGGGCGAAGCGCTGGGCGCTGCCGATATCGCCGCGCTGCGCGCTGTCGATCCCGATGCTTTGCTGGCGGCGGCGGTGCGCGCCCGTTTCGCTGCGCAGCCGGTCGTCGACGGCGTGGTCGTGCCCGACCAGCTCGTCAACATCCTCGACCGCGGCGCGCAGATGAAGGTGCCGCTGCTCGCCGGCTTCAACAGCGGCGAGGTGCGATCGCAGCGGCGGCTCGTGCCGGCAATACCGGGCGACCCAGCGGACTATGCGGCGGCGGCGGCGGAGCGCTACGGCGATCTCGCCCCCGCCTATCTCAAGCTGTATCCGGCGTCGGGCGGGACCGAGAGCCTGCTCGCCGCGACGCGCGACACCGTTTACGGCTGGGCGACCGAGCGTCTTGTTCGCGCGCAGACCGCGGTCGGAGAGGCGGCTTATCTTTACGTCTTCGATCATTGCTACCCGGCCGCGCGCGCGCGCGATCTGTGCGCTTTCCATGCAAGCGAATTGCCGTTCGTCTTCGGCCTCGCCGGCCGCTCGGTCGCCGGGTCGCGTAACTGGCCGGCAGCGGAGGGGCCGGCCGAAGCGCGGCTCGCGGAGCAGATGATCGATTACTGGACCAGCTTTGCCGCGACCGGGAAACCGGCGGCGCCATCGGCGGCCGGCTGGCGTGCTTATGGCCGCGGCGAATATGTCATGCGTTTCGCCGATCGTCCGCGACCCGAACGCAATCCCTTTCCCGGCGCCTTCGAATTTCACGAAGACCGCATGCAGCGCCAGCGTGCCAAAGAGCTGCAGTGGTTCATACCATAGCAGTATAGATCACCCCGCCGATGCCGACACGCCCTTAAAG
>LULV01000278.1_pt1 | contig 31237 bp, 31 predicted proteins | sample 728081 | NCBI WGS metagenome assembly LULV01 (sample SAMN03860280, study PRJNA289734) | marine metagenome | biome: seawater column; feature: ocean; material: water; isolation source: Red Sea water column Station 108 - depth 25m | place: Saudi Arabia: Red Sea | collected 2011-10-15 | depth 25 m | reverse complement strand
GAAGTGAATGAACGTTTATCTGGAAAAGTTGTAACAAAAATATCTTTACTAAAAAATTACTGTCCAGCTGAGGAATATCATCAAAAATACTTGGAAAAGCGATAACATGTCTTTAGTTGAAACTGATTGGTTAGAAAAAAACCTTACTAATGTGAAAATTATTGACTGCTCTTGGCATATGCCTCAAACACAAAGAAGTGGATTTGAGGAATATAAATCCCTTCATATACCAAGCGCAATTTTTTTTGATATAGATGAAAATTCAAGAAAAGATACTACCTTACCACATATGTTAGTTGACCAAATGAGTTGGGATAAAATTGTTTCAAATATGGGAATTAAAAAAAATGATGAAATAGTCATTTATGATAATTCAGATGTTATAAGCTCATGTCGTGGTTGGTTTAATTTTATCTATTACGGACATGATCCAAAATTAATAAATGTTTTAAATGGTGGTTTAAGAAAATGGCTTAAAGAAAAAAAGAAAGTAACTGATGAAATTTCAAATATAGATAAATCAGATTATAAAGGTAGCGAGAGAAAAGATCTTGTTAAGAGTAAACAAGCAATTGATCAAAATATAGACGAAAAAATATTCACATTAATTGATGCTCGAAGTAGAGAAAGATTTGAAGGTAAAATCCCTGAACCCAGAAAAGGTCTTAGAAGCGGATGTATAAAAAACTCTTTTTGTATACCATTTAATGACTGTCTAAATGACGATAAAACTTTTAAAAATAAAGATCAGCTTAAAAAAATTTTTAAAACAAGCATTGAAAGTTTAGACCAAAAAAATATTGTTTTTTCATGTGGTTCAGGTGTTACAGCGTGTGTTTTGGCACTAGCTTATTCTTTAATTAATGATAAATATCTTCCTTGTATATATGATGGCTCTTGGGCCGAATACGGATTAATTTAAATTTAATATGAAAAGATCTACGAAAACAATTTCAATAATATTTGTGTTTTTTTTAATAATTACAATTGTAATTGTTGGAAGATCCATGATTGGCAATCATTTTAAAAAAAAATTCAGTAAGAGACCACCGCCAGGAATAATTGTAACTGAGGTTATTGAAAAAGAATTCTCTGAACAAATAGAAACTTACGGTACAGCAATTTCTCAAAAATCAAAAACTTTTAAGATTAAAAAAGATGATCTTTTTGAAGATTTAAAACTTAAGAGTTTTGTTAAAAAAGGAGATGTTTTAATTAAATTAAAAAGTGGGGATATATTGGCTCCATTTAGTGGGGTTCTTGGCTACACAGGTTTAACTGAGGACATTCTTGTTTCAAATAACATATTTATCATTACACTTGATGATAACTCAATAATTTACTCAGATATTAAAATTCCAGAAAGTTACTCTACATTTATGAAAAAAGGTCTTCCAGTCGAAGTTACCTTATCTAGTTTTAAAGATAAAACTTTTTCAGGTGAAATAGATTTTGTTTCAAGCAGAATAAATGCGGACACCAGAAGTTTATTATCAAGAATAAAAGTGAAAAATGAAAATTTAGAATTAATTTCAGGTTCACTTTTAGAGGTAAGAGTAAAATTTGATTTGAGAAATTCTTTAAGTGTACCTGATACAAGTGTGATGATAGAGGGCGATAAATCATATGTTTACAAAATTAATGCAGAAAATATTGCAAATAAAACTGAGGTAAAAACTGGCCTTAGAAGCGATAGTAACATTGAAATAATTTCAGGCTTAACTGCGGGTGATATAATTGTAGCTGAGGGTCTAAAAAAGGTAAGGCCTCGTGGAAAAATAAAACCTATTAATAAATAATGTTTATTACTGAATTAAGTATTAAAAGACCGACGGTATCTTGGGTTATGTCACTGATACTGATCATATTTGGTTTATTTGTTTTTTGGAAATTGCCCGTTAGAGAATTGCCCAATGGAATTCAACCACCTGTTGTTCAAGTTCAAGTAGACTACAAGTCTGCATCAGCTTCAATAGTAGATCAAGAAGTCACACAAGTTGTTGAAGATGTTATTGGTGGGGCAGAGGGTATAAAAAATATAGACTCAAAATCTGAAAATGGAAGAAGTACAATTAATGTCGAGTTTGATACGAGTATTGATCTAGATAATGCTGCCAATGATATAAGAGAAAGAGTTGCAAGAGTTGTGGATAACTTGCCAACCGAGTCAGATCCACCGCAAATACTTAAACGAGCTGCAGGGTTTACAACAACAATGTGGCTGTCATTATCCTCATCTTCATGGAGCGACCTTGAGTTAGGAGATTACGCGGAGAGATATCTTGTAGACCAATTTTCAAGTGTTAAAAATGTTGGAAGAATAAGGGTTGGTGGATTACGAGAATTAAGCATTAGAGTTTGGATTGATCCTATTAAACTTGCAGCTAATGATTTAACCATTAAAGAAGTTGAATTTGCAATTCGTGGAGAAAATGTAAGTTTGCCTGCAGGAACTTTAGAAGCAGATAATATCGACTTAACACTAAATCTAGATAAATCATACAACGATATTGAAACTATAAAGCAAATACCCATCAAAAAAACTAGTAATCGTGTAATTCAGTTATCAGACGTAGCAAACGTTGAATTCGGTCCAGTATCAGAGAAAACTCTTTTTGTAGAACTTTCAAATGATATCAAAAAAAAAATTGTTGAAGTAAAAAAATCTTTACCAGAAGAATTGGATTTAAGGGTTTCGTTCAATAGAGCTAACTATGTTGAGGCTGCAATTGAAGAAGTATATAAAACTTTGGTCATTGCGTTTATCTTAGTTGTATTGATAATTTATTTGTTTTTAGGGAATTTAAAGGCAGTCATCGTACCTGCTATTGCACTACCCGTGAGTTTAATAGCATCCTTTCTAGGCTTATACATATTTGGTCTTTCTATTAATATTTTTGTCCTTTTAAGTTTTATTTTAGCGATTGGTATAATCACAGACGACTCAGTAATTATGACAGATGCAATATACAGACGAATAGAGAATGGTGAGACCCCACTCGTTGCAGCTTATAAAGGCTCTAAACAAATTTCTTTTGCTATCGTTGCTACCACACTAATTTTAGTAGCAGTTTTCTTACCGTTAATATTTATTGAGGGAATTTCTGGAACATTATTTAGAGAAACAGCGATTGCATTATCTTTTTCAATTGTAGTTTCTTCTTTTGTTGCATTAACTTTGTCACCAATGCTTGCAAGTAAATTTTTATACAAAAAAAAATCAAAAAAAATTTTTATTCAAAAATTTGAAAAGATTTTTTCCAACTTCGCAAAATTTTATGAGGAAACTTTAGTTAATGTTATTAATAAAACTAAAAGTGTAAGTTTTTTTATTGTTTTTATAATAATTGCTTCAGTGCTTTTATTTAGTTTCTCAAAAAAAGAACTTTTGCCTATGGAGGATCGAGGAGCATATCTAATAATTGGCTCAACTGATGAAGGAAGTTCTTTTGAATATACTCAAGAACAAGCCCAAAAAGTAGAGGCAAGACTTATTCCTTTGCTACAAGCTGAGGATAGTCCATATTCAAGATTTATAATGCGTGTTCCAGGATTTGGAAATTCAGCTAATTCATATAATAGTTTTATAATAATCGCTCTCCTTGATGATTGGAAAAATCGTAAAAAAGGTCAACAAGTTGTTCTTAGAGAAGCGATTGGGAAAATAGTAACTTTACCCCAAGCCCTAGCTTTTCCTATATCTCCTCAATCTATAAGAGTATCAAATTACAACAAACCAGTTCAAATGGTCATTTATGGAAATACTTATGAGGAACTTGAGGCGATACAAAAAAAAGTTATACGAACACTCAGATCTAATAAAAATCTCTCAAGAATTGAGTCTGATTACAATCGAAACAAACCAGAGGTAAAATTAATAATAAATAAAAATAAAGCCAAAGATCTAGGTGTCTCAACTAAATCAATTGGTGAAACACTTGAAACACTTTATGGGGGTAAAAAAATAACGACTTTTAATAAACTAGGCAAAGAATATCCAATAATTGTTCAACAATATTTATCTGATCGACGAAATAAAGAGGGTGTTTCGAAAATATTTGTTCGCTCTGAAACCAATGGAAAATTAATATCTTTAGCAAATCTTGTTAGTTTTAAGGAAGAAGGTTCAGCAAAAGAACTTGCTAGATATAATAGACAACGGGCTGTAACAATTTCTGCAAATATTAGTGAGGGGTATACATTAACAGAAGCGATTAAATACTTCGAAAATGTGATGGTTGATTTAGCACCAGAAAACCAAATTACTTGGAAAGGAAAATCAGAGGAAATTAAAGAAACAAGTAATGAATTATTTATAATTTTTGCTTTAGCTTTACTAACTGCTTATTTGGTTATGGCTGCAACATTCAACTCATTCGTTCATCCATTTGTTATAATCTTAACTGTGCCTTTGGCTATTTTTGGAGGATTAGTGTTTATTTTATTTTTAAATAGCTCAGTAAATATTTTTTCTCAAATTGCATTAATTATACTAATAGGTATCTCAACTAAGAATAGTATTTTAATTGTAGATTACGCAAACCAAATTAGATCTAGTGGAAAAACTATTGAATTAGCTGTTAAAGAAGCGTGTGCTGTTCGGTTTAGACCAATTATAATGACATCACTAAGTACGATGATTGCAATGATGCCTTTAGTGATTGGAAATTTTGGCCCAGGTGCAGGAGAGGGTTCAAGATTAGCAGTTGGTTCTACAATATTAGGAGGAATGATTATTTCAACTTTCTTTACTTTATATGTCACTCCTTCAATGTATCTCGCATTAGCAAAAAATACTAAAAGGATTGATATAGTTGACTTAGAACTAAAAAAAGAATTGTCTAAAAAATAATATATTTTTTTCTATTTAATTTACTTTTACATTTTAATAATTGATTTTTGTATTTATTAGATTGTCTCTCAACTTTTTTAGCTAGTCCAATTACTTTTTTATTTTTTTTATAATTTTTATAATTTCCCCATCCTTCGTGATATGCAAGATACTGTTTGAAAGCATCTTTCTTTGATATCTTTAAAATGTTTTCTGATTTATTTGTATACCATCCAATGAAGTCAACACTGTCTTTAAATCTTGCTCTTGTTGCTAATTTATTACCAGTTTCTTTTTTATATTGCTCCCAAGTTCCTTTAATTGCTTGCGAATAACCAAAAGAACTAGAAGGTCGTTTATAAGGTATCACTTTAAAAATTTTTTGTCTTGCCGGTTTAGCAAGCCAATCAAAATCAGACTCCATTTTTATTATCGCTAATTGAATATAGATAGGTGTACCCCACTTTTGCTCAACTTTTTTTGTATGTTTATACCATAGATATCTTTCACTAAAAATTGAACAACTGTTAGAAGTGTTTGATGGAATTGATGAGCAGCCGATTGTAAAAAAATAAATAAAAATTAATAATTTATTTTTTAAATCTACCATATTTATTTATAAAATTATTAAGAAGAATTACAACAATAACGCCCAATAAATTTCCAAATAAATCAGACCATTGAAAAGTTCTTTCAGGTATAAATAGGTGAAAAATTTCAAGCGTGATAGAAAGAAAAATTAAATATAGTAGTAATAAGATATTTTTCTTGGAATTAGCAAAAGTTAAAAAACCAATAATTGAAATTAATACAAATACATAAAAATGATTTGATGATATAACAAAATCTGGTGTTATTTGAGGTTGTATACTTTTATTGTCATAAATTATCCAGCCTAATAGACTTCCAGGATATAGATATAAAATAATTAAAAGGATATTAATTAAATAAAATATTACTTTATATGTAGAAAAAAATTTTGACATTTAGTTAAATGATTTTTTTATAAATAATTTTTAGATATGACAAGATGAGTTTTTTGATATTAGTAAGACATGGTCAGAGTATTTGGAATCTTGAAAAAAGATTCACCGGTTGGGTTGATGTAGATCTTACAGATCAAGGTAAAATAGAAGCTGAGAAAGCTGGTTTACTTATCAAAAATCAAAATATAAATATAGATTTTTATTATTCCTCGTTTCAAGTGAGGGCAAACCATACTCTCAAAATAATACAAAAAGTATTAAAATCAGAAAAGAATTTTGTAAGAGCGTGGCAACTAAACGAAAGACACTATGGTGAGCTTACAGGGTTGAATAAGATTGAGACTGCAAAAAAAATTGGTGAAGATAAAGTTTTTGAATTTCGAAGATCTTGGGATATCAAACCTGGAAAACTAAGTAGAGAAAGCTCTTATCCACAGAATCTTTGAAAGATACATACAACAGAGTTTTGGAGTATTTCAAAAAAGAAATACAGCCTAAACTAATAAATAAAAATATATTAATTACAGCACACGGAAACTCCATAAGAGCTTTATGTAAATATCTATTCAATTTAGATAACAATCAAATCACAAGTTTAGAAATTCCAACAGGAAATCCCTTAATAATTAATTTTGGTGAAAATTTGAAAATAAATGAATGTAAATATCTAGATAAAGAGAGATCTAAGAACCTTTTAGTTTTTTAAAAATTTCTAAGTTCGTTAAATGGTGAAATTTATTGGTGCTCTCAAATCCATTTAACTGTTGTTTCATTAATAATTTATTCCAAATTTTAGCAACTGAGAAGTTTTCTACTTCATATTCATTAAATAAGTTTTTATTCAAAATTTGACAACCAGTATATATAAAGTTTTTTTCAAAACTTTGTTTAATTATATTATCTTCTAAATCAAAATCGCCCTTTAGGTTATTATCAAAACTTAGTTTTTTATTAACTAATAAAAGAATATTATTTAATTTATTTTGAAAATAATATTTTTGCATATCATTAATTTCACTCACATGATTTTCATTCCAAATAGTGTCAGGATTAAAAACAAAAAAATCTTCACAACCTGAGTGGTTAATCAAATTTAAAATTCCTCCACCAGTATCTAAAATTTCTTTACCGTCCTCTATAATTTTTATTTTTACTGAAAAATTTTTATTTTTAAAAAAGTCAATAATTTGCTCACTTAAATAAAAAGTATTTAAAAAAATATTTTCGACTTTCAGTTTTATTACAGTATTAATACAATCCTCTAAAATTGTTTGATTTTTGATTTGAAGTAATGGTTTGGGTTTTTTAAGTGTTAAAGGATTTAGTCTTTTGCCAAATCCAGCACAGAGAATAAAAGCATTATTGATTTTCATAAGTTTTTTTTAAAATTATTATTTAGTAATTTTTTTAGATCTAAAAAAATTTCATTTTCATTGATTCTTAAAGAAATCAATTCCCACGCATAAGGTATTAATTTTAAATAATCCTTTTTTTTATCTCGGATTGCCAGACGTGTAAATATTCCAATTATTTTCAGGTTTCTTAAAATAGATAAAATTTCAAAATCATTTTTTATTTTTTTCTTATCAATTTTTTTTTGAGTACCTATATAAAAATTAAAAATCTTTTTTTTTAGAACTTTTGAGGTTTTTAATCTTACATCATCGACTAAAGAAGCTAAATCATAAGCTCTATTTCCTATCAAAGCATCTTGACTATCAATTACACCTATTCTGTTATTAACAAGCATTAAATTTGATACATGAAAATCCCTATGTACAAATACATTTTTTTTCATCTTAAGACATAAAGATAAAGTTTTAATTATTTTTTTAAACTTTTTATTAAAGTCTTGTCTCTTATTTTTTGACAAATTTTTTTTCACATACCACTCACAAAATAAATTAGCCTCCTGAATTAATATTTCATTTTTATAATCAGGTATTCGATAATATTTATTTCTAAAATTTCTTATTTTTTTATCTTTTATTGACTGTATTTGATTAAGCAATTTTATTATATCTTTAAAATATAATAATTTTTTATTTTTACTTTTCTTTAAAATTTGAAAAATTGTCTTATTTCCAAAATCCTCAACTTCAATATAATTATTCTTATAATTTTCTTGATATAATTTTGGAGCTAGAACTTTGTTTTTATTTAAAATCTTACTAATTGCATCATAAACAAGGAGATTTTTAAATTTGTCCTTCTTTGATTGAATTACAATAGAATTACCATAATTGGATTTTTTTCTAAAAAACTTTCTATGTGACGCGTCTCCTTTTAATTTTTTAAGATTTTGCATTTATCTATAATTACAAATTTAAACCCTTAATTTTTAATATTCGTTTCTTGTAATCATTTCCATATTCAAAATTTAATTCTATCAAATTTTTTGGTTTTGGTTTTATTTTTTGTGGCCATTCAATTAATGTAATAGCATTAGTAATATCATCAAATAATCCTAGATTGTGAATTTCATCTAAACTATTTATTCTAAATAAATCATAATGATTAATTTTGATTTGTTTAATTTGATACTCATTTAATAAATTGAATGTAGGACTTGTTACTTCAGTTATTTTAAGTCCATTTTGTTTTTGAAAATTGTTGATTAGATATCTAATAAAAGTAGTTTTTCCAACACCCATCTCACCCACAAAAAAAACTACATGTCCTAATTTCAATTTCTTTGAAATCTTCTCAGCTAATTCCTCTGTTTTTTTTTCTGAAGATAAATTGATAAAATCACTTTTAGTAGCGATAGGCATTAGGTTTGAAAGGTCCCTCTACCCCTACACTGATATAATCTGCTTGATCTTTAGAAAGTTTAGTTAATTTAGCACCAACTTTTTTAAGATGAAGTGTAGCTACTTTCTCATCTAAATGTTTTGGTAAAACATAAACTTTGTTTTCATAATTTTTATGATTATTCCATAGTTCTATTTGAGCAATAACTTGATTTGTGAAAGAAGCGCTCATTACAAAACTTGGATGCCCTGTAGCACAACCCAAATTTACTAATCTACCCTCTGCCAATAAAATTATTCGTTTTTTGCTAGGTAGTTCAATTTCATGTACTTGGGGTTTTACTTCAGTCCATTTGTAATTTTTCAAAGCTTCAACCTGGATTTCATTATCGAAATGTCCGATATTACATAAGATTGCTCTATCCTTCATATCTCTCATATGGTCAGCTGTAACAATATCTTTATTACCAGTCGCAGTTACAACTATATCTGCTTTACTAATTGCTTCATCCATTAAAACAACTTCGTAACCTTCCATTGCAGCTTGCAATGCGCATATTGGATCTGCTTCGGTAACCAACACACGAGCCCCACTCTGCCTTAATGATGCAGCACTTCCTTTTCCAACATCACCAAAGCCTGCAACAATTGCAATTTTTCCTGACATCATTACATCAGTGGCTCTTCTAATTCCATCAACTAAACTTTCTCTACACCCATATAAGTTATCAAATTTTGATTTAGTAACAGAATCATTCACATTTATTGCTGGAACCAACAAAGAATTTTCTTTTTCCATTTTATTCAAAGCTTTTATCCCTGTAGTTGTCTCTTCCGAAACTCCTTTAACATCTTTTAATAAATCTTTATATTCATTGTGCATCATTGCTGTTAAATCCCCACCATCATCTAAAAGCATATTAGGTTTCCAACTTTTCTTACCTTCAATGGTTTGTTTTATGCACCAAACATATTCCTCCTCTGTTTCTCCCTTCCACGCATAAACTGGAATACCAGCTTTTGCTATCGCTGCTGCTGCATGGTCTTGAGTAGAAAAAATGTTACAAGATGACCATCTTACTTCTGCACCTAAATCTACTAAGGTTTCAATTAATACTGCTGTTTGTATTGTCATATGCAAACAACCTATAATTTTTGCACCCTTTAAAGGAGATTTTCCAGCGTACTCCTCCCTTAAAGCCATAAGTCCTGGCATTTCACTTTCAGCAATTGAAATTTCTTTTCTTCCAAATTCTGCTTGTGATAAATCTCTTACTTTATAATCTTCCATCGTGGCTCTTCTAACAATTAAAAATTAATTAATCAATAAAACTCTTTAAACTTTTGGAAATTCTATTTCCATACTCGCTCCTTTTTTATCTTGTCTATTAGTTGCTTTGATTGTGGCATTATGTAAATCAACTAAATTTTTTACTATATTTAACCCTAGACCAGAATGCTGCCCAAATTTATCTGGTCTGTTACTGTAGAATCTTTTAAATATTTTATTCGTGTCTTTTTCTTTAAAACCCTGTCCCTCATCTAATATCTTTATGTATACTTTATTATCCTCTGATTTCGAAACTTGCACAATTACATCTTTATTATCATCACTAAAAGAAATCGCATTATCTAAAAGGTTTGCAATGATTTGTTCAATTCTGTTTTCGATTCCATAAATTAAATATTTATTTTTACCATCATTTTTATAAGAAATATTAATTCCTCTTTTTACTTTATAAATATTATTAAAATCATCTACTACTGACTTAATTATTGGCTCAATATCTATTTTTTTTATTTTTTCTTTACTTAATGCAACTTCATCTTTTAACATTTGTGAGTAATCAGTAATCAATCTTTCAATTCTTTGTACATCGTGGCTTAAAATATTAATCAATTTAAGTCTCTGTTCAGTGTCTTGTGCATCATGTAAAATTTCTGATGCACTTTTTAATGATGCCAATGGATTACGAATTTCGTGTACAAGATCAGTTGAAAAATTTTCTGCATGTGAAATTCTTTTTTGTAATTCTAAAGTCATATCATCCAAAGAATTAGAGAGTAAACCAAGTTCATCATTTCTTAATTTTAATGTATCTATATTTGTTTTTTTTGTGTCTTTATTTTTTATGATTTTGGTATAACTGACTAAATTTTTAATTGGTTTTAAAAAATATCTATTTAAAACAAACGAAAAAATCAATATTACGATACCAACTGCAATTGCAGTCCTAATTACAAAAGTTTTTCTTTCATCTATGGCAGCTTTTATATCATTGGCATTTTCTGTTATTGCTAAATATCCTATATTTTCTCCATCCTTCATCACGTTTTTGATGGTAGTCAATTTAAATTTATTAAATTCTTCTTCGGTAAATGTAAAAGGGATTCCAAAATTTTTAGACGTTGCGTAATTTAAAAGAACATCATTTAAAGATACATTATTTTCATTTCCAATATCTATATTTTTTTCTTCAGTGATTTTTTTTGTTGTTGTTGAGTCCAACACCTCTAACTCAATAGTATCCAACCTTTGTGAAAATGATCTTGGATCTAAGTCTAATGTATCAGTGTCTCCTATAAGATTAAGTTTATTATCAAAAAATATTACTCTATCCAAGTTCTGAAAAAGAAATCTTGTTGAAAACAAAAATTTTCTAATATCTTTTTCAACAAATTTTACATTTAATCTTGTTAGATTATCAATTGTATTATTTATAACCTCAATATGATTTGAGGATTTTTTTTTAATTAAATTTGGTTGGACATTTTTCAAATAAACGAATGTGAACAGGCCTATTATTGTGAAAAAAATAGAATTTATGAATAAAAATTTTTTTAAAATTGATAAGTTCTTAAGAAAATTGCTGAGCATTAACTAACATTCCATCTATATCCGCTTCCATATCTAGTTTCTATAGCTGAAAATTCAGGATCAACTTTTTTGAATTTTTTTCTTATTCTTTTAACATGACTATCAATTGTTCTATCCTCAATATCTGTATCTTCTCTATAAGCTATGTCCATTAATTGAGCTCTCTCTTTTATAATTCCTGGTCTTTTGGCTAGCTCTTTTACAAGTAAAAATTCTGTGGTAGTCAATTTATCAGGCAATTGTTTCCCATTCCATTCGCATTCTAATTGGGACGGATCAAGTTTTAATTTTCCATGCGATATAATACTTTTATTTTCCTCAAGAGTTTCTTTGGAATCTTTTTTTCTAAGTTGAACTCTAATTCTTTCAATTAAAACTTTAATTGAAAAACCACCTGATTTTTTTACGAAATCATCAGCACCTAATTTTAGTCCTAGTAATTCGTCAATTTCATCATCTTTAGAAGTCAGAAAAATAACTGGTAATGAGGTTTTTTTTCTCAATTTCTTAAGCAATTCCTCACCGTCCATTTTTGGCATTTTTATATCAACAATAGCTAGATCTGGCGGTGTCCTGGTTAATCCAATTAATGCACTCTCTCCATCAATGTAAGTCTGAACTTTAAACCCTTCTTTTTCAAGAGCAATACTTAAGCTGGTTAGAATATTTCTGTCATCATCTACTAAGGCAATTGTTTGTTTTTGCATACTTAATTATAAAAATACTAAATTGTTCTAATTTGGGCAAATAAATTAATGTAATGTACCCCAATTTTCTCCAGTGTTTAAATCTACTGTGAGAGGTATTGAGAAAGAATGTTGATCACTCTCAGCAACGCTAGACATTTCTTCAATTATCACTTTGGATATTTTTTTTACTTCATTTTTGGGACTTTCAAAAATTAGTTCATCATGGATTTGAAGTAACATCTTTGTTTTATTGAGTTTTTGCTCCTTTAATTTTTTATCAATTCTTATCATTGCTAATCTCATTATTTCAGCAGCCGACCCTTGTATTGGAGCATTAATTGCTGCACGTTCTTGAAAGTTTCTCACATTATAATTTTTATCATTTATATTTATAAAATGAGATCTTCTTCCAAAAATATTACTTACATAACCACTTTTTCTACAAAATTTAATTGTTCGATCCATATAAACTTTTATTTCAGGGAACTTTGAGAAATATGAATTTAGAAACTCTTCAGCTTCAAAATTAGAGACATTTATTTGCTTTGCTAATCCATACTGAGAAATTCCATAAATTATTCCAAAGTTTATGGCTTTAGCCTTTCTTCTTTGATCTTGATTCACCTTATTAATATCAATATTAAAAATTTGGCTAGCCGTTAAAGAGTGTATATCCTCATTATTTTGAAAAGCTTTTTTTAATTCTTTAACATCAGCCAAATCAGCTAAAATTCTCATTTCAATTTGATTATAGTCTGCGGAAATCAAAATATTATCCTTGTCAGCAACAAAAGCTTTACGAATATCTCTGCCATCTTCTGACTTAATTGGAATATTTTGCAAGTTAGGATCACTTGAAGCTAATCTTCCTGTAGTCGTTGCTGCTAATAAAAAAGAAGTATGAACTTTTTTTGTATCAGGATTAATATGTTCGGGTAATGAGTCTGAATAGGTATTTTTAAGTTTTGAAACTTGCCGCCAGTCCAGGACTAATTGTGGAAATTTATGACCTTTAAAAGCGAGATCTTCTAATACTGAGGCACTTGTTGCAAAACTTCCCTTTTTAGTTTTTTTTAAGTCTGCAATCTTAAGATCATTGTATAAAATTTCACCCAGTTGTTTTGGAGAAGCAATATTAAACTCTTTCTTGGAGAGTTTAAAAACTTCTTTCTGAATTTTTTCGATCTTTTTTTCAAATTTAGTAGATAATGTTTTGAGAAACTTTTTATCAACTTTAATACCGTGTATTTCCATATCAGCTAAAATTCTAAGTAATGGCTTTTCAAAAATTTCATAAATATTAATCATTTTTTCTTCTTTCAAACTTTTATAGAATTTTTTATATAGTCTATAAGTTATGTCAGCGTCCTCAGCGGCATAATCTTGAACCAACTAATTCTTTGAATTTTATTGTTTTATGATTCAGATGAATTTCAGATAACGTATCCATATTGTGTCTATTTTTTCCAGCATCTAGCACATAAGACATGAGCATGGTATCCTCCATAGCTGATAGTGTTATCCCGTGATTAAAAAATACAATAAAATCAAATTTAATGTTCTGACCTATTTTTTTGATACTTGGATCTTCAAGTAAAGGTTTTAATTTTTTAAGCACTATGTCTTTATCAATGCATTTTTTTGAATTATGTCCTATTGGTATGTAACAAGCTTTTCCAATCTTAGAGCTCAAAGATACTCCAACTAAATCTGCTTGATGAGGATCTAAAGAATTTGTTTCTGTATCAACTGCAACTTCTCCTATTTCCTCAGCTTCCTTAATCCATTCATCAATTTTGCTGTGATCTGTTATTAAAAAATAATTTTTCTTATCAATTTCAATTTTTTTTTCCTTTATTTGAACATCCTTTTTTTCACTATTAAAATCTGGTTCCCCATAAGCAGAAATAGCAGAGCTAAGTAACCTATTAAACTCCATTTCTCTTAGAAATTTATAAAGTTTATCTTTATCAATTCTTTTTAATTCAAAATCATTGAGTTTCATTTCAATTGGAGCATCGTGCTTTAATGTTACTAATTTTTTACTTATTAAAGCTTTATCTTTGTTGTTAAGTAAAGTTTCTCTTCTCTTATTTTGTTTGATTTCATCTGCTGATTTTAAAAGTGTCTCTAAATCACCATACTTATTAATTAATTCTGCTGCAGTTTTTACACCAATTCCAGGAACACCAGGAACGTTATCACTGCTATCTCCAGCTAGAGCCTGAACATCTATAACTTTATCTGGATCTACTCCAAATTTGTTTTTTACATCCTCATTAGAGATGAACTTATTTTTCATTGGATCAAAAATACGAACATCTTTTCTATATAATTGCATTAAATCTTTATCTGATGAAACTATTGTTACTTTTGCTCCTTTTTTTAAAATCTGATCAACATAAGTTGCAATTAAATCGTCTGCTTCATAATTAACTAATTCAACAGAGGGTAAATTAAAGGCTAAAACTGATTTTCTTATATATTCAAATTGTGGTGCTAAGTCATCTGGTGCCTCAGATCGATTGGCTTTGTAATCACTATAGATTTCATTTCTAAAAGTCTTTCTAGCTGAGTCAAAAATAACAGCAAAATGAGTTGGTTTCTGAAGATTTTCATTTGATTTTGAGTCTTCAAGAAGTTTAAACAACATACTACAAAAACCGCTTACTGCTCCAGTCGGTAATCCATCACTTTTTCGAGTTAATGGTGGTAAGGCATAATATGCTCTAAATATATAACCTGATCCATCAATTAGATAAAAATGATCTGTTTTTTGAATCTTATTCATTAAAATTTAATATAGATTAAAGATAAAAATAAGAGTATTATTTTTTATGGAACTTATAAAGCAAAATACTCAAAACCAGCTTGTAAAATCATTATTGATTATCTTTATAGGTTCAATAATTCTTACAATTTCAGCCAAAATCAAGATACCTTTTTATCCAGTTCCAATGACTATGCAAACATTCATAGTTTTATTTTTAGGTATTAGCTTCGGATATAAAATAGCTCTAGCCACTGTAGGTTTATACTTATTAGAAGGTATATTGGGTTTACCAGTATTTTCTAATTCTCCTGAAAGAGGAATTGGTTTGGCTTATTTTACAGGTCCAACAATGGGGTATTTAATTGGATTTCTATCAGCGTGTTTTTTAGCCTCATTCATAAAAAATGATGATAATTATTTTTTAATTTTTTTTAAATTAATATTTTCAGTTTCAACAATTTATATCCTAGGTATTCTATGGCTAGGTACAAAACCTATTTTAAAATTAGGTGCATTGCCTTTTTTAGTTGCTGAGATTTTCAAAATTTGTCTACTTACTTTAATAGCAAAAAAAATTATTAGATTTAGAAAATTTATTTAGGCGATCTTTTAGACAATATTCTTTGAAGAGTTCTTCTATGCATTTTAAGTCTTCTTGCAGTCTCAGAAACATTTCTATTACATAATTCAAATACTCTATGAATATGTTCCCATTTAACCCGATCTGCTGACATTGGATTTTCAGGTGGTGCAGCTTTTTTTGATGGATCAGCTAATAACGCTTTTTCTACATCGTCCGCATCTGCTGGTTTAGCTAAATAGTCAATAGCACCCTCTTTGATTGCAGCTACAGCAGTTGGAATATTTCCATATCCAGTTAGCATTATGATTCGACTTAGTGAATTTGATGATTGAATTTCTTTTACAACCTCTAATCCATTTCCATCCTATTAATAAGGATTTATTGTCAAAATTAGCCAGATTTTGTAATGGAGCTTGGTTTTTCATAAACCTTATATGATCACTTTTTTCCGTATTTCAATAGGCCATTATTTGCTTTACATTGAATAACTATTGAATTAATTGCTCGATTATTAAAGTTTTTTTTAAATAAAAGACTTTTTTTTTGTTAAATTTTTTTTGGGGGGCATTTAAAATGCAAAAATTTAAGTCAGTTGAAGAATTAGTAAATCAACTGAAACCAGAAAAACCTGTTTATTGTATAAGGAAGAATTCTATTCTTTCTGCTTCAAAATTCTTTCAAAAAAAGTTTCCAGGAAAAATACTATATGCTGTAAAAACTAATCCCCATCCTGAAGTTATCAAAACTTTGATAAGAAGTGGAATTAATCAATTTGATGTTGCGTCTATCGAAGAAATCAAAGCAGTGAGGAAATTTGATAATACTGCAAAATGTTCTTTTATGCATACTGTTAAAAGCAGAGAAAGTATAAAGGAAGCTTATTACGGTTTTGGAATAAAAACTTTCGCTTTAGATACTAAAGATGAATTAATAAAAATTATCGAAACAACAGACAATGCTAAAGATTTAGAATTATTTATTAGAGTTGCTGTTTCCAATGAGCATGCTGAAATAGATTTATCAAAAAAATTTGGTGCTTTGAATTCTGAAGCTTCAGGGCTGTTAAGACTTGCAAAACTTCATTCAAAAAAAATTGGCTTAAGTTTTCATGTTGGTTCCCAATGTATGCATCCAATTTCATATTCTAAAGGAATTAATGAAGTGGGAAATATAATTAAAAAAACTAAAATAATTCCAGATTATATTAATATCGGTGGAGGCTTCCCGACAATTTATCCTGATCTTGTGCCTCTATCTTTGGAAAGTTATATGGAGGAAATTAAAAAAAGTTTAGAAAATTTAAATCTAAAGAATATGCCTCAAATAATTTGTGAACCTGGGAGAGCTTTGGTTGCAGAAAGTGGATCAACAATTGTGAGAGTTAATTTAAGAAAAAAACAAAAACTTTATATTAATGATGGTACTTACGGCACACTTTTTGATGCTGGAACACCTAATATAGTTTTTCCATCAAAATTAATTAAAGAAAATTCAAGTAAGATTATTTCCAAGAAAATGACTGCATTTGATTTTTATGGACCAACATGTGACAGTATGGATTATATGAAAGGTCCCTTCCTACTTCCTAATAATATAAAAGAAAATGATTACATTGAACTTGGTCAATTAGGATCATATGGTTTAACTTTTAGAACTCAATTTAATGGTTATTACTCTAATGAGATTTATGAAGTTGAGGATAAACCAATAATGTCTATGTATGATAAGAATTCAGACAAAGCTACTCTAGTTGCTTAATGTCAGAAAATAAAAATCTTGGTCACAACAGTAAAAAAGATTTCTTAAAAAAACCTGTAGAGCATATTGATATTACATCATTCGATTCTAGAAAAATTATCTCTTCCATGGAAAAAATGTCTTTTGTTTCAAGAGAAACAGCAAACGCAGCCAATATTTATAATGAAATGTTGAAAGACAAAGAATGTACAATTTTTTTAACATTAGCAGGTTCAACATCTGCTGCCGGTTGTATGAATATTTATAAAGATTTAGTTAAATATAATATGGTTGATGCAATAGTAGCGACTGGCGCTTCAATAATTGATATGGATTTTTTTGAAGCTCTTGGTTTTAAACACTATCAAGGGTCTCAATTCCAAGATGATACTGAATTAAGAAAAAATTATATCGATAGAATTTACGACACATACATAGACGAAGATGAGTTACAGATTTGTGATAAAAAAATATGTGAAATCGCAGATACCTTGGAACCTAGAAGCTACACATCAAGAGAATTTATTAAAGAAATGGGTAAATATTTAAAAAAAAATTCTATTAAAAAAGACTCTTTGATTGAAACAGCATACGATAATGATGTTCCAATTTTTTGCCCAGCTTTCACCGACTCCAGTGCTGGATTTGGTTTAGTTATACATCAAGAAAAAAATCCAAAAAAGCATATGACAATCGACTCTATAAGAGAATTTAGAGAATTGACTGAAATTAAAATACGCTCGAAGGGATCAGGTCTATTTATGATTGGTGGTGGTGTTCCAAAAAATTTTATTCAAGACACCGTAATTTGTGCTGAATTATTAGGCAAGGAAGTTGACATGCATAAATATGCTGTGCAAATCACAGTTGCCGACTCTAGAGACGGTGCATGCAGTAGTTCAACATTAAAGGAAGCAAGTTCATGGGGTAAAGTTGATGTTACAAAAGAACAAATGGTATTTGCTGAAGCCACTAGTGTACTACCCCTAATAGCTAGCGACGCTTATCACAGAGGTGAGTGGAAAAATAGGGATAAGAAAAAATTCACAAAAATTTTTGAGTAAAAATTGAAATATTTATCAAATAAAAATGGATTTTTAGGAGTCGACAATAAATTTAATTTCAAAGAAAAGGTTGTTGTGGTTCCATTTGGACTTGAGAAAACTGTTAGTTATGGTGGTGGCACCAGAAACGGACCTAAAGAAATTATAAAGGCTTCTCATCAAGTGGAATTATATGATGAAGAGTTAAATTGTGAACCTTATAAAAAAATTGGGATTAAAACATTAAAGCCCTTTAAGATTCATAGAAATATCAGAAAAGCTCTAGAGAAAATGTCAAATATAAATAAAGAAATTTTAGATAAAAGACTTTTTCCAATCACGTTTGGAGGAGAACATTCAATTACACCCGGATGTATTTATCCATTTGTCAAAAAATACAAAAAAATTTGTCTTTTACATTTCGATGCCCATGCTGATTTAAGAAATAGTTACAATGGTGAAAAGTTCTCTCATGCATCAGCAATAAGAAGGTGCTTAGACCATAAAAATATATCATTAATATCTTTTGGGATCAGAAATATATCAGAGAGTGAAATTCCATTTTTAAAAAAGAATAAATCAAGAATAAATATTTTTTGGGCAAAAGATAAATCAAAGTGGGATTTAACAAAATTTAAAAAACTTATAAAAAATAAGACAGTTTATTTAACATTTGATGTCGATGGTTTCGACTCAAGTATCATGCCAGCCACTGGGACTCCTGAACCTGGTGGATTATTATGGGATGAGACACTCAATATAATTAAAATTGCTGCAAAAAATTCAAACATTGTTGGTGCTGACATCAATGAATTAGCACCTATTAAAGGTTTTAATTCATATAACTTTCTTGTTGCAAAGCTCGCTTATAAAATATTGTCTTATAAATTTTTGATTTAAGCTTTAATTGGCTTAAAAGTTTTTAAAAGTAATCTAAATGGTATTAACATGATCAAAGCTACAATTACTTTTACAATCAAATCTCCAAGAGAAAGTGTAACCCATGGCACGCCAGTTCCATAAAATGATATTGAAAAAAACAAAAATGTATCGATTGTTGAGCCAATCATTGAGGATGTTAATGGTGCAACAAACCATTCTTTCTTTCTTAATCTGTCAAATATTTGGACATCTAATAATTGTGCAGTTAAAAATGCAATTCCAGACCCAATAGCTATACGAATAGATATAAGATCTGCAAAATCAGTAGAAAATAAAACTGTAAAACCAATTCCTAGTACAAAGCCAAAATATACAATTTTTCTTGCAACTATTTTTCCATAAGATCTATTAGCTAAATCTGTAATTAAAAAAGCGATCGGATAAGAGAAAGCTCCGTAGGTTAATATTTCATTTAAACCATAATAATTAATTGGAAATTGAACAAGATAATTAGAAGATAGGACAACAACACCCATCAAAAATGATAGAAGTAAAAACGATTTACTCATTAAGCTGTTTTAGATTGTGCAGTTTTTTTTTGAAATGGAGATTTAACTAGTAAACTTTTTTTTAATTTTTTTAATCTAGGAGATAAATTTTTATTTTTTACAGATTTTAGAAATTCATCAAAACTACCTTTTTTATCTACTGATCTAACCCCTGCATTACTCACTGTTAATTTTAAGCTTCTTTTTAAAAGTTCACTTGTAAATTTTACTTTTTTTAAATTAGGTAAGAATCTTCTTTTTGTCTTATTGTTAGCATGACTAACGTTATGACCTTTCATTGGATTTTTTCCAGTTAATTCGCATTTTTTTGTCATAATTTGTTCGACTATATAAAGTGAGATATTGATGGCGTCAAGTTTATTAGATTATTCTAATCCTTTTTTCCTACTATTTCATTAAAGTTTTTTACACCATCTTTTAATAGTATTTCCTTTAGTTCTTTTTTAATTAGACCAACAATATTTGGACCTCTAAAAACCATGCCTGTATAAAGTTGTAAATAATCAGCTCCTGCTAAAAATTTTTGATAAGCAGATCTGCCAGAGTCCACACCACCTACGCCTATAATTTTAATTCTGCCTTTTAAAACTTTATAAAATTTTCTGATTAACTCTGAAGACTTTAGCTCAATAGGTTTCCCAGATAATCCTCCTTTTTGATGGCTTTGAGTATTTTGTAAATTTTCTCTTGTTGTATCAGATGTGTTAGAAATAATAGCAGCTTCTATCTTGTTATCTAAAAGCACTTCAGAAATTTTCATAATTTCTTTATCATTAATATCTGGTGATACTTTTAGTAATATAATCAGAGACCCCATTAAATATTTTTAAACACTGTATATAATCATTTGTTCTATCTTCTGAGTCTTTATTAGGTCCAATATTTATTCCAAGTAATCCAGTTGGATTATTTCTTTTAATTCGATCTGCAATATTTTTTGAACCTAGATTATTGAAACCAAGTCTATTTATCAGGGCCTCATCTTCTACTAGTCTAAAAACTCTAGGTTTGGGATTTCCGTATTGTTCTAATGGTGTAACAGTTCCTACTTCGACGAAACCAAACCCTAAATTGAACAATGAATTATATACCTCGGCATTCTTATCAAATCCTGCTGCCATACCAATTGGATTTTCTATTTCTTTATTAAATAATTTGGTCTTAAAAAGAGGATTATTTTTTTCGTCATCTAAAATATTTGGAATAAAATTAAATTTTAGTGACTTTATCGCTAAACTATGAGCCGTCTCGGGATCTAATTTAAAAATTAAAGATCTTAAATTTGAAAACATTATTTAATTTTATTTAATATAAGATCTTTTGTTTCTTTCACACCAAAAAAACTTATAAAAAAACCCATCCTTGGTCCATTTTCATCTCCAAAAACTACTTCGTAAATTAATTTAAACCAATCTCGAAGGTTCTCAGTATATCCATTTTCTTTACCAGTCGAATATATCATTGTTTGAATATCTTCTGGTTTCATTTTGTCGTCACATTTATCTAAAGTTTTTACCAGAGCTTCTAAAGCCTTTTTTTCCTCACCATTAGGTTTTTTATATTTTTTTTTCAATTTTATTACGTCGTTAAAATATTTTATTGCATAGCCTACTAAATTATCAAAGATAGGATTATCTTTCTCAGAAATGTCTTTTTTATATTTTTTAACAAATTTCCAAAGAAGTTCTTTGCTGTCAGCATTACTTGTTTCGACCAAGTTTAATAACATTGAAAACGACATAATCATATTTTCTTTAGGCACCAAACTATTATGAACATGCCATACAGGATTCATAAGTAGCTGCAACTCATTTTGATTTTTTGCTTTCTCAATCAGATCCAAATAATCATCGACAGTTTTTGAAACTATTTCTTTGTAAAGTTTTTTTGCTCTTTTTGGATTTTGATACATATACAGCGACAAACTTTCAGGAGAAGCATACTCTAACCATTGATCAATAGTGATGCCGTTTCCCTTTGATTTTGAAATCTTCTCTCCTTTTTCATCCAAAAATAGTTCATATGCAAACCCTGAGGGATTTGTTTTTCCAATCAATTTGATAATTTTTGTTGAAAGTATTGCACTCTCTATAAGATCTTTTCCATACATTTCAAAATCAACATCTAGTGCATACCATCTCATAGCCCAATCAACTTTCCACTGTAATTTACAATTTCCATCATAAATGCTTGTTTCCAAATCTTTTCCATTATTATCAAAAACAATAATAGATTTTTCTTTATTAATATTTTTTACAGGTATTTCTAGAACATGACCTGTAACCGGACAAATTGGAAGAAATGGGCTGTACGTTTTTTGTCTCTCTTTTCCTAGTGTAGGAAGTATTATATTCATTATACCATCATAATTCTCTAAAATAACTTGGAGAGAAGAGTTAAAGAAACCTGATTTATAAAGTGAAGTTGAACTTTTAAAATTATATTTAAATTTAAAATTGTTTAAAAATTTTTTTAACATTTCATTATTATGCTCACCAAAACTATTAAATTTTTGAAAAGGATCAGGCACATTAGTAAGCGGTTTGTGTAAATTTTTTTCTAATAATTCTTTTTGTGGAACGTTGTCAGGTACTTTTCTAAGACCGTCCATATCATCTGAAAAAGTAATGATTTCGGTTGGTAAATCAGTCAAATGTTTTAGTGCATTTACAATCATTGATGTCCTTGCAACTTCTCCAAAAGTTCCTATATGTGGAAGGCCACTAGGACCATAACCTGTTTGGAGAATTATTTTGCCTTTTTTTTCTATAAAAGATTTTCTTTCTCGAAGCATTTTTTTTGCTTCAACGAAAGGCCATGCACTTGTTTTATCAAAATTCTCTTTTTTAATCATGATTAATTCAAATAAAATCTTAAATTAACGCTTTAACTTATTCTTATAGAGTTGAAATTTATTTACCATAAAATAATGTTCTATCAAAATGTCTAATTATAAAACTGTTTTTTTTACACTTGGAATTCTTCAAATAATTCTTGGAATTTTTATGTTGATCCCAATATTTGTTCAATTTTTTTTTAAAGAAATTGACTCCTCTTTTTTTGGTGCCTCAATTATTACAATTATTTTTGGTACGCTATTTTTTTTATCTAATCTTGATCATGATAAGAAGTTAAATTTACAGCAAGCTTTTTTATTGACCGCGTTATCTTGGCTAAGTATCGCAATTTTTGGCTCACTTCCTCTAATATTTTCTGAAGTCAATTTTTCGTTTACCAATGCATTTTTTGAGAGTATGTCAGGCATTACAACAACTGGTTCAACAATCATTCCAAACTTAGAGGAGATGCCCAAAGCAATTTTGCTTTGGAGAGCAATTCTTCAATGGTTGGGTGGTATTGGAATAATTGTTATGGCGATCACTTTGATGCCAATAATGAATGTTGGTGGTATGCAATTATTCAAAATTTCTAACAGTGACTCATCGGAAAAAATTCTTCCTAAATCAAAAGAAATCGCATTGAGATTAATTTATATTTATTCAGGTCTCACTGCTCTTTGCGCAATATCATATAAAATTCTTGGGATGAATACTTTTGATAGTATAACCCATTCTATGACAACAATAGCAACTGGAGGGTTTTCAAACTATAACGAGTCCATTGGTTTCTTTAACAGTTTTTCAATAGAAATTTCAGCAATGATTTTTATTATCTTGGGAAGTTTACCTTTTATCGCTTATATCAAATTCTTAAACGGTAATAGAAGAATATTTTTTTCAGATATTCAAATTAGAACTTTTTTGAAAATAATCTTAATAAGTATTCTGATCTTATCAATTTATTTGTTTTTAGATAAATCGTCTGAACTAAACTTCAGAACAGTTTTATTCAATGTAATATCAATTTTGACAGGAACTGGATATGTAAATGCACAATTTGATAACTGGGGTGGATTTCCTTTAATTATATTTATAGGTCTAATGTTTATTGGTGGATGTGCTGGCTCAACAACCTGTGGTATAAAAATATTTAGATTTCAAATACTTTATTCATTTGTTTTGAATCAACTTAAAAAAATTATTTATCCTAAGGGAATTTTTGTTCTAAAATATAATCAAAGTCCTGTTGATGATAAATTTACTGCATCAATTATCTCTTTCATTTATATGTACCTGGTAATTTTTTTTGCGATTACAGCATTATTATCTTTGACGGGTCTTGACTTTATTACCTCAATTTCTGGTGCTGCAACATCTATTTCAAATGTAGGACCTGGCCTAGGTTCAACTATTGGGCCAAACGGAAATTTTTCATCCCTACCTGATATCTCTAAGTGGATTTTAAGCTTTGGTATGATTTTGGGCAGATTGGAATTATTTGCAATCCTTGTATTATTTTTACCATCTTTTTGGAGGAATTAAATTTGATAGAAATTAAAAAAAATTCTTTGTCTGAAATGTTCTCGGTTTATTTTGACAAAAGAATGCTCAAAATTTTATTGCTTGGTGCAATATCAGGTTTTCCATGGGTTTTGATTGGAAGTAGTCTAAGTTTATGGTTAAAAGAAGATGGATTAAGTAGATCAACTGTTGGATGGGCTGGATTAATTTTTGCAGTTTACGCATTTAATTATTTATGGGCACCTTTAATAGATAGAATACAAATACCATATTTAACAAAAAAAATAGGTCACAGAAGAGGATGGATTGTTTTGATGCAAATTATCATCTTACTCTCACTTGCTCTTTGGAGTTTACTCGATCCATCTGAAAATTTAGCTTTAGTTGTTTCAGTAGGCTTAATAATTGCTATAGCATCATCAACTCAAGATATAACAGTTGATGCTTTAAGAATTGAACAGATTGGTGAGAATGAGGGAAAATCCATGGCTGCTGGAGCCGCAATGGCGGTTGTCGGTTGGTGGACAGGATACAAGTTAGGTGGAGTACTATCATTATTTGCAGCAGATATTCTACAAAACATTGGTTTTGAAAATTATTGGCAACTAACTTTCTTAATTTTGGGGATTTTAGTAATTTTAATGAACATTGGCTTAATGTTCATTGACGAGTCTGGAAATTTAGAGAGACAAAATCAACAAAAAGAAAATGACAAATTGATATCATCTCAATTTAAAAAAGAAAATATATTTACAAAATTGATAACCTGGGTTGCTGGAACAATTAGTGGTCCAATCATTAGTTTTTTTAAAAAAAATGGCTTTTCGATTGCTCTAGGAATTTTAGGATTTGTTTTTTTATTTAAAGTGGGAGAGGCATTTCTTGGAAGGATGTCTATAATTTTTTATAAAGAAATAGGTTTTAGTAAGTCGGATATCGCTATTTACTCTAAAACGTTAGGTTGGATCACTACTGTGACGTTTACTCTTTTAGGTGGACTTTTTGTAATAAGATCTGGTGTTTTAAAAGCGATGTTTTTTGCTGGAGTAATGATGGCAAGCACAAACCTTTTATTTAGTGTGTTGGCCTGGAGCGATAAATCAGAATTTTTATTTGCTATTGCAGTTATTTTTGACGATATAGCTGCTGCATTTGCAACAGTAGCTTTTGTAGCCTTTATATCTATGCTCGTAGACAGAGCCTATACAGCAACTCAATATGCGCTCTTAGCCTCAATAGGCACCGCTGGTAGAACAACTTTAGCCTCCTCCTCTGGTGCCCTTGTTGATTGGTTAAATGGTGATTGGGGAATATTTTTTATTTTGACTGCACTAATGGTCATTCCTTCATTAATAATCTTATGGATTATGAAAAATAAACTACAACTAAGTGAAAAATAATTTTTTAAATAAATCTGTAGCTAACATTTACTTTAAACCATCTTCTAATTCTGAGGTAGTTTCACAAATTTTATATGGAGAGAAATTTAAGATTCTATTGAAAAGAAAAAAATATTTAAAAATAAAAACTCATTATGACAATTATATTGGATATATAAAAAAAGATAAGTTTTTAGAGAATTTTAAACCCTCGCATAAAATTTCAAAAATTAAATCTAGAATTTTCTTTAAAAGAGATAAAAGATTTTTGTCCTCAAACCATTATCTATATTATGGATCTGGTGTGTGTAAACGAAATGAAAATAAAAAGTATATAGAATTTGAAAAAAATAAATGGATCAAAAAAACTGATGTCAAAAATATTGATCATCATGAAAAAAATTATATCAAAATATTCAAATTCTTTTTAAACACAAAATACTTATGGGGCGGAAAAACCTGTGTCGGTATCGATTGTTCAGCATTAATTCAAATTTATTTTTATTACAACAGAATATTTTTTCCAAGAGATACAAAAGATCAAATAAGATTTTGTAAAAGAAAAAGAAGTAAAAATCGACTTAAAGGAGATATCGTATTTTGGAAAGGACATGTTGGTATATGTCTAAATAAGTCTAGATTTATTCATGCTTATGGACCAAAAAAGAAGGTGTTAATAATGCCAACAGTACAAACAATTAAATTAATTGATAAAACCGCAAATCTGAAAGTTAAAAAAGTAAGTAATATTAGTAATATTTAATCTCTACCAAAGTCAGGTTTGTTTACATCCTGTTTTAATTTAATAATTTTAGACCTAACTTTTTTAGTCTGAGATAATTTTTTTAAAATTGATCTATTATTTTTAGAATTTATATCTTTTTTGAAAGATTTTAAGTTTTTGATAAATAAGTCTATCGCTTTTGTAACATTAACCTTATTGTCAAAGAAAATATCTCTCCACATAATTTCATTTGAAGCAGCTATTCTTGAAAAATCTCTCAACCCCCCAGCACTGTATTTGATAAGCCCAAATTTGAGTATTTTTTCAAAATCTTGAGCCGATTTAACCAAATTATAGGCAATTAAATGTGGTAAATGACTTGTGATAGAAAAAACTTTGTCATGTTTTTCAGAGTTCATAATAACAGTTTTTGAGCCCATCTTTTTCCAAAAAGAAATTAAAAATTTTAAATTCTTAGAACTTGTTTTTTTATCCTTAATTAATACACACCATTTATCCTCAAACATATCAGCTTTTCCAAATTCTGGTCCACTCACCTCTGATCCAGCGATAGGGTGACTCCTAATCCAATTTATGCCAGGCTTCAAAAATTTTTTAATTATTTTTGATGACTCTATTTTAGAAGATCCCACATCAGTAATTAGTGTATTTGGCGAAATAGTTTTATTAATTTTAATAATAAGTTTTTTATATTCACTCGTTGATGTACAAACAATCACTAAGTTTGAATTTACCAAACCATCTTTAAGAGACTTAACAATTGTTCCAGGTAATCTAAGACTTTTTATTTTAGCGATATTAGATTTTGATTTTTCATAAATAAATATTTTTTTTGCTATTTTTTTTTTTGAAATCCTCCTTACTAAAGAAGAGCCTAATAACCCACAGCCTATAATTAATATATTTCTCATTTTCTAAATATATTTTGTGTTGCTTTGATAAATTTCATATTTTCCTCTTTTGACCCAATCGTTAATCTTAGCATATTTTTTATTTTATAACCTTCTTCAGTAGACCTTAAAATAATTCCCTTTTTTTTTAATTTTTCATAGAAACTATTAGCTCTTAGTTTACATTTATTAAAATTCAATAATAGAAAGTTAGCAGAAACTTTATTTGAGCTAATATCATAATTGCTCAAAAAATTTTTCAGTTTTGTTGCATAAATATGATTATGTTTTACTGAACGTGAAATAAATTTTTTATCCTTAAGTGACTCAATAGCTGCTTTTTGAGCTACTTCATTAACATTGAATGGAGGTTTAATAACATTCAAAGCATCAATAATTTTTTTTGAACCATATCCCCAACCAATTCTTAGAGATGATAGTCCGTAGATTTTTGAGAATGTCCTTAATATAAAAACATTCTGCTTATTCTTGAATAAATCTAAACCAGATTTATAGTCTCTATTTTGCATGTACTCTGCATAAGCATCATCTACAACAAGTAAGATATTTTTTCTTAATCTTTTTCTTAAATCAATTAATTCAAAACTGTTCAAGTAAGTGCCAGTCGGATTATTTGGATTAGCAAGAAATACAATTTTAGTTTTATTGCTTACTTTTTTAATTATTTCTGAGACAGAAACTTTAAAATTTTTTTCTTTGGCAAAAACAACTTTTGCACCAACTATTTTTGCATATATTCTGTACATTAAAAAACTAAACTGAGGAAGAATTACTTCATCTTTTGGTTTAAGGAAAAGTTGGCATAACATTTGAATAACTTCGTCTGAACCAGCTCCACAAATTATTTTTTCTTTGTCACAACTAAATTTTTTTGAGATCTGACTTCGTAATTTTTTAGACTTTCCATCAGGATATCTGAAAAGACTTAATTTTTTATTTGATATTGCTTTCTTGGCCTTGGTACTTACTCCTAGAGCTGATTCATTTGCTGAAAGTTTAATGATTTTATTAAAACTCTTAATAGTTGATTTGCCAGGTTGATAAGCCTCAATTTTAAATTTTTTAAATTTTATAGTTGTCATCTTTTAAATTTTAGCCTCTTTATAAATAAAATAACAATTTTTCATATAGAATTAGTTCAAATATTTTAAAAATTGACATACTAAATAACATCTTGTACAAAATTTATGCGCTGATTTACCTGAATTGCGAGCGCTTTAAAAAAACCGCTAAAAAAGTTTTTTTTCTCACAATTCAATAATTAGCATTAATAATTATGAATATTAAAGAGAATATAAAAACGCTTGTTATTAAAAAACCATTGAAACTTGATTGTGGTAAAACTATTAGTAATTTTCCACTCGCATATGAAACTTATGGTTCGCTTAATAAAAATAAAGATAATGCAATCCTTGTTTTTCATGCGCTTACTGGTGATCAATTTGTTACGGGTATTAATCCCGTTACAAAAAAAGATGGTTGGTGGTCTTATGCAGTGGGTCCTAACAAATCAATAGATACAAATAAATATTTTGTTATTTGTGCAAATGTAATAGGTGGTTGTATGGGTTCATTTGGTCCAAGCCACAAAAATCCTGATACAAATAAAATTTACGGAACCGATTTTCCTGTAATTACTATTAATGACATGGTCAACGCACAAGTAAATTTATTAGATCATTTTGAGATAAAAAAACTTTTTTCAGTTGTTGGTGGATCGATGGGGGGAATGCAAGTTTTGCAATTTATTAGTAATTATCCAGATAAAGCTAATACAGTAGTACCAATCGCATGTACCTCTAATCATTCTGCTCAAAATATTGCTTTTAATGAATTGGGTAGACAAGCGATAGCATCAGATCATAACTGGTCAGACGGAAAATATTTATCTAATAATACTCTTCCTGATAAAGGGTTATCAGTAGCGAGAATGGCTGCTCATATAACTTATTTGTCTAAAAAAGGTTTACAAGAAAAATTTGGAAGAAAACTTCAAGAAAGAGATGCTCTTAAATTTGGATTTGATGCAGATTTTCAAATAGAGAGTTATCTAAGATATCAAGGATCGGTTTTTGTAGATCGATTTGATGCTAATAGTTATCTTTATATTACAAGAGCAATGGATTATTTTGATCTAGTTAAACAATTTGATGGTAATTTATCTAATGCATTTAAAAAAACTAAGGCTAAGTTTTTTGTAATATCTTTCACCTCAGACTGGCTCTATCCAACTCAAGAAAATAAAGATATAGTGATCGCTCTTAATGCAATTGGTGCTGATGTTGGATTTGTTGAAATAAAATCTGACAAAGGTCATGATTCTTTTTTATTAGATGTTCCAGATTTTTTGAAAACCCTTAAAAATTTTTTAGATAAATCTTACTCAGAGAGATAATAGTGAAGACAGAATATAAAATAATAGTCGATTTAATAGAGGAAAAAACAAGAGTTTTAGATGTTGGCTGCGATGATGGAACATTAATGGAGTCATTAAAAAAAAATAAAAATGTTGATGCGAGAGGAATTGAGATTTCAAAGGATAAAGTTCAAACCTGTGTATCAAAAGGACTTACTGTAATTGAAGGAAACGCGGAATTGGATTTAAAACAATTTCCAAATGATTCTTTTGATTATGTTGTTCTAGGTCAAACTTTACAAGCTTTCGTAAATCCTGAGATTGTTATAAAAGAACTTTTAAGAGTTGGAAAAAAAGCAATCATAACAATTCCAAATTTTGGTCATTGGAAAGTAAGATTAAATTTGCTTATCAAAGGAACAATGCCAATCACAGAATCATTACCAAATGATTGGTATAACACCCCAAATATTCATATGTGTACGATTAAAGATTTTGTTAAATTTTCAAAAATTATAAACTTTAAAATCTTTAAATCTTTAGCTCTGACAAATAAAAATATATCAAATATTAATAATTCTAATTTATTTTATAAAAATTTATTTGCAGAATTAGGTATATTCTTAATTGAAAAATAAGATGAGAATAGAAATAATTAAGTGTTTACAAGACAATTATAGTTACCTGTTAATCGATGACACTAAAAATATTGGATGTGTTGTTGACCCTGGTGAGGCAGCTCCAATTATAAAATATGTTGAAAGTAATAATATTGAGTTAAAATATATTCTTAATACTCATCATCATTATGATCATGTAGGTGGCAACTTAGAATTAAAGAAAAGATATAATTCTAAAATAGTTGGATTTAAAGAAGATAAAGATCGGATTCCAGAAATTGATGTACTTGTGGAAGATAATCAAAAATGGAAAGGTGAAAATTTTGAGGCGAAAATTTATCACATTCCAGGTCATACAAGTGGGCATATTGCCTTTCATTTTTTTTTGGAAAAAATAATTTTTACTGGGGATACTTTATTTTCTTTAGGATGTGGTAGAATTTTTGAGGGAACTTATGAACAGATGTTCAACTCATTAAAAAAAATAAAAGAACTTCCGAAAGATACTAAGATATATTGCGGCCATGAATATACATTACAAAATTCAAAATTTTGTGAGTCAAACGATCCTGATAATTCAAATTTGAAAAGTAAAATTGAAGAAATTAAAGAAAAAATAAAAAATGGCCAACCCACCATTCCATCAATTTTATCTGATGAAATAGAATGCAATATATTTCTTAAAGCTAAAGATGTTGAAAGTTTTTCAAAATTAAGAGATTTAAAGGATAATTTTTGATTTATAAAACTTGACTATAGGCTTGCTCAGACTATATTGCCTTAACAAAATTTAGAGTATTTATATGTCATTCGCAGTCATAAAAACAGGTGGTAAACAATACAAAGTGAAATCTGGAGAGATTTTGAAAATTGAGAAATTAACAGATATTAAAGCTAATTCAAAAATAGAATTTAATGAAATTTTAGCTTATGGAGATGACAGTAAAATAGAAGTTGGAGCCCCAATGGTAAATGGTGCAAAAGTTGAAGCTGACTTAATTAAAAATAGTAAAAATAGGACTGTATTAATTTTTAAAAAAAGAAGAAGACATAACTCAAGAAGAAAAAATGGGCATAGACAGGAATATTCTATGATTAGAATAAATAAAATTTTTTCAAAAGATGGTAAAATTCTCTCAGA
>LULV01000189.1_pt1 | contig 31622 bp, 30 predicted proteins | sample 728081 | NCBI WGS metagenome assembly LULV01 (sample SAMN03860280, study PRJNA289734) | marine metagenome | biome: seawater column; feature: ocean; material: water; isolation source: Red Sea water column Station 108 - depth 25m | place: Saudi Arabia: Red Sea | collected 2011-10-15 | depth 25 m | reverse complement strand
GACCACGCCAGCGCCCAGTGCGGCGGCTCCGCTCGCCTCGCTGGCGCAGATCGTCAGCTCGATCGAAATTCCGCCCGAGGAGCTGGAGCGCACCAGCGGCGCGGTCGGCGCCGATACGCTCGCCAAGCTGGTCGAGGACAAGCGCAAGGCCGACGCCGCCGAAGCGGCAAAGCGCGAAAAGGAAGAGGCCGCGGCCAAGGCCAAGGCGGAAGCCGACGCCAAGGCGAAGGAAGAGGCCGCGAAGAAAAAGGCCAATCCGTCGCGCATCTGGGTGCAAGTCGCGGCGGGGGCGAACCAGAAGGCGCTCGCCTTCGATTTCAACCGCTTCGCCAAAAAGAATGCCGCGCTGTTCAAGGGCAAGGATGGCGGTTCGACCGAATGGGGCCGTACGCGCCGCCTGCTCGTCGGGCCGTTCAAGGACAAGAAGGCGGCTGCGGACTGGCTCGCGCAATATAAGAAGGCGGGCGGCGACGGCTTCGTCTTCACGAGCGATGCGGGGCAGGAGGTCGATCTCTTCAAATGACGCTGTCGGCCTGTGCCAGCGACCCCAGGGCGACACGCGGACGCCGTCATGACGAACCCGGACGCGTTGTGCGCGGGCCGCGCGACGCCTTTCAGCGCGACCGCGACCGCATCATCCATTCGATCGCCTTTCGCCGGCTGCGCCACAAGACGCAGGTCTTCGTGGCGCCCGACGGCGACCATTATCGCGTCCGGCTGACGCACAGCATCGAAGTCGCGCAGATCGGCCGCGGCATCGCCCGGGCGCTGGGGCTGAACGAAGATTTGACCGAGGCCTTGTGCCTTGCCCATGACATCGGTCACCCGCCCTTCGGCCATGCGGGCGAGGACGCGCTGAAAGCGGCGATGATCGCGCATGGCGGGTTCGATCATAATGGGCACACGCTGCGCACGCTCGCGCGGCTCGAATGTCCCTATCCGCGCTTCGATGGCATCAATCTAACGTGGGAAACGCTGGAGGGGTTGGCGAAGCACAATGGTCCGGTGCGTCACCCCGGCTGGGCATTGGCGGAAATCGACGCCGAATTTCCGCTCGACCTGACGAGCCACGCCAGCCTGGAGGCGCAGGTGGCGGCGGTCGCCGACGACATCGCGTACGACAATCACGATATCGACGACGGCCTGCGCGCGGGACTGCTGACGATCGACCAGTTGATGGCGCAGCCCTTCGTCGCCGACAATTTCCGCCTCGTCGAAGGCCGCTTTCCGGGCGCGCCGCGCGACCGGTTGCTGCGCGAGCTGGTGCGCGACCAGATCGGCGTGATGGTCAACGACGTGATCGCCGCGACCAAGGCCAATGTCGCCGATGCGGGGGTGGAGTGCGTGGCCGAAGTGCGCGCGGCGGGCCGCACGCTCGGCGGCTTTTCGGAAACGCTGGCGCGGCAGGAACGCGATCTCAAGCGCTTCATGTATGCGAACCTCTATCACCACCCGTCGCAGCTCGCCGCTGCCGACGCGGCGCGCACCGTCGTGTCGGGGCTGTTTGCGGCCTATCAGACTGACCCTGCGCTGATGGGCGAGGAATGGGCATCGCGGCTACCCGATACGGAAGGGGCGACGGTGCGCCACATCGGCGACTATATTGCCGGGATGACCGACCGATTCGCGATCGATCGCTTTGCCGAGATAAACGGGCGTGCCGCGGTGCCCGAGGCGCTGGCGCATGTCTGATGCCGCGCCCCGCGCGCTTCTGATCGGAGCGACGGGGCTTGTCGGACAGGCGGTTGCCCGCTGCGGCCATGCCCTGCCACTGACCTTGCTGGCGCGCCGTCCGGTCGAGGCGGGGGCCAGCCACCGCGCCGTGACCGCCGATCCGGGCGAATGGGCCGAGATCATCGCGGCGGAGCGCCCCGGGATATTGATCTCCTGCCTCGGCACGACGATCCGCCAGGCGGGGTCGCAGGACGCGTTTCGCGCGGTCGATCATGATCTGCTGCTCGCCTGCGCCCGTGCGGCGAAGGTGGCGGGGACCGCGCACATGATCGCGGTCAGCAGCGTCGGCGCGGCGGCGCATAGCGCCAATTTCTATCTGCGGACGAAGGGGGAGGTGGAGGAGGCGCTGCGCGCGCTGAATTTCCTGCGGCTCGACCTGATGCGCCCCGGCCTGCTCACCGGCGACCGGCGGGGGCCGAAGCGGATCGGCGAGGGGCTGGCGATGCTGGCCGCGCCGTTCACCGACGCGCTGTTGCACGGATCGCTGCGCCGCTATCGCTCGATTCCGGCCGAAACGGTGTCGCGCGCGATCGTAGCCGCGGCGTCGCTCGCGGCGCCGGGACAGTTCGTCCACGAAAATGCCGCGATGCAACAGCTCGCCGATTGACTCTGCCGAAGGCGAGCGCCAAGGCTCAGGCGTCTGTCGAGCCTCTCCAAGAGATTCGACCGGCCACGCGGGAGAGCGCGGGGGCAGGGAAACCGGCCGTCGCCACCGAAGGAGCAACCGCCCCGGAAACTCTCAGGTCAACGGACCGCGCGGCTGGAACGGACACTCTGGAAAGCGTTCGGGCGTCGCCTGGACCACCGAAGGGGTAACTCCATGCCGGCCCGTCATTGTGGGCGCATGGACGAAAACTCTCAGGTTCCCGTGACAGAGGGGGCATGGCGAAGGAACGGCATCGGGCCGCGCCGCGTCATGTCAACGACGGGAGGCCGATATGAGCGAAACCGAAGAAATGGGCGAAACGGTCGCGATCGAATCGCTGCCGCTCGACGCCTGGCACCGTGCAAGGGGCGCGCGGATGGTCGAATTCGCCGGCTATCACATGCCGATCCAGTATGACGGCATCATGGCCGAACATCTGTGGACGCGCGACAATGCGGGCCTGTTCGACGTCAGCCACATGGGGCAGCTCGTGTTCAGCGGTGAAGGCGCCGCCGAAGCGCTCGAAGCGCTGGTTCCGGGCGATATTTCGGCGTTGAAGCCGGGGCGGATGCGCTATTCGCTGCTGCTCGCCGACGATGGCGGCATCCTCGACGATTTGATGGTCACCAATACGGGGCATGGCCTGTACATGGTCGTCAACGGCGCGGTGAAGTGGGACGACATCGCGCATCTGCGCGAACATCTGCCCGACGAGATCGAGATGAACCTGCTCGACGAACAGGCGCTGCTCGCGCTGCAGGGGCCAAAGGCCGCGGCCGCGCTGACGGCGCTCGGCGTGGTTCCCGAATTTCCCGACATTCTTCCCGTCGACCGCCTCGTCTTCATGCAGGCCGGCCCCTATCTGTGGGGCGACGTGCGGCTGGGGATCAGCCGTTCGGGCTATACCGGAGAAGACGGGTTCGAAATTTCGGTGCCGGCGAGCGACGTCTCGGCCCTCGCCGATGCGCTGTGCGCGCAGGAGGCGGTAAAGCCGATCGGCCTCGGCGCGCGCGACTCGCTGCGGCTCGAAGCGGGATTGCCGCTCTACGGCCATGACCTCGACGAGGGCATCGACCCCGTCGAGGGCGATCTGGCCTTTGCGATCAGCAAGCGCCGCCGCGAAGAAGGCGGCTTTCCGGGCGCCGCGCGCATCCTCGGCCATCTTGCCGACGGCAGCCCGCGCAAGCGCGTCGGCCTGACCGTCGATGGCAAGATGCCGGTGCGCGAGGGCGCCAAGATTTTCGACGGGAACAGCGAAGTCGGCGTCGTCACCTCGGGCGGTTTTGCGCCGAGCGTCGGCGCCCCGATCGCGATGGGCTATGTGCCCACCGGCCTGTCCGAGCCCGGCACGGCGCTCGCCGCCGAAGTCCGCGGCAAGCGCGTCGCCGTGACGGTGACGCCGATGCCCTTCGTTCCACATCGTTACGTGCGCAAACAGGGAGGCTGATCGATGCCGCGTTTTTATACCGAAGAGCATGAATGGATCGATGTCGATGGCGACGTCGCGACGGTCGGCATCACCGACTTCGCGCAAGGCCAGCTCGGCGATATCGTCTTCGTCGAGGTTCCCGACACGGGCGCCGAACTGTCGAAGGGCGGCGACGCCGCGGTGGTTGAATCGGTGAAGGCGGCGAGCGATGTCTACGCGCCCGTCGATGGCACCGTCACCGAAGGCAACGGCCAGCTCGAGGAGGACCCCGCGCTCGTCAATTCGGACCCCGAAGGCGAAGGCTGGTTCTTTCGCATGACGCTCAGCGACAAGAGCCAGCTCGACGGGCTGATGAATGCGCAGGCGTACAAGGATTTCATCGCCGATCTGTGATCGCAAACCCCTTCCGGTCGCGGGAGGGGGAAAGGCCGCAAGACCATGACGGACCCTGCGCTTGCCAATTGCCGCCTGATGGTGGCGACGCCCATCTATGACGGGGCGCAGGGTAGCTATGTCCGCGCGCTGCTCGACCTTGCGCTGCGGGCGCAGGCGATCGGCCTGACGGTGCGGTTCGAGTTCATCCTGTACCAGCCGTCGGTGACGCGCGCGCGCGACATGCTCGCCGCGATCTTCACGGAAAGCGACTGCACCCACCTGCTGTTCGTCGATGCCGACATCGACTTCGGCGCCGAGGATGTGTTCGCGATGCTGCGCGCGATGGTCGGCCGCGACGATTGCGCGATTCTGGGGGCCGCCTGTCCGCGGCGGATGCTCAACTGGCGCAATGCGGCGCTGGCCGCCAAGGCAGGGCTGGGTGACGCCGATCCGGCGGCGCTCGGGCACTTTGCAGGGGAGTTTGCGCTGCATTTCCTGCATCCCGATCAATCCTTCGCGCTCACCGATCTGGTCGAACTGACGCGGGTCGGCAGCGGGATGATGATGATCCGCCGCGATGTGTTCGACAGCCTGCGCGCGCGTCATCCCGAACTGGTCTTTCGCACCGATCCCGCCGAGCGCGCTGCGCACGGGATCGGCGAGGAGGCCTATGCCTATTTCCTGCCGATGATCGAACCCGACACGCGGGCGCAGTTGTCGGACGATTATGCCTTTTGCCGCCGCGTGCGCGATGCGGGGCTTCGCATCTGGCTCGCCCCCTGGGTGAAGACCACACATAGCGGGCCGGCGATCTTTACCGGGTCGCTTCCCGATCTGGCCCAGCTTCTTGCCATAAAATCAGCTTCTTCGACGGAGTAGTTCATGCGTTACCTCCCCCTCACGTCCGATGACCGCAGCGCGATGCTCGCGGCGGTGGGCGCTGCCTCTATCGACGATCTGTTCGTCGACGTGCCCGCCGAAGCGCGGCTCGACGGCCCGATCACCGGCTTGCCCAACCATGCCAGCGAGCTGGCGGTCGAGCGCCATATGGCCGCGCTCGCGCGACAGAATCGCGCCGCCGGCGACGGCCCCTTCTTCCTTGGTGCGGGCGCCTATCGCCACCATGTGCCGGCGAGTGTTGACCATCTGATCCAGCGCGGCGAGTTTCTGACCGCCTACACGCCCTATCAGCCCGAAATCGCGCAGGGCACGCTGCAGATGCTGTTCGAGTTCCAGACGCAGGTCGCGCGTCTGTTTGGCACCGACGTCGCCAATGCGTCGATGTACGACGGCTCGACCGCTTGCTGGGAAGCGATCGTGATGGCGCGGCGCATCACAAAGCGCGGCAAGGCGCTGCTCTCGACCGGCCTCCACCCTCATTATCGCAGCGTCGCGCGGACGATGGCGAAATATACCGGCGATCAGCTTGTCGACGGCGACCCGACGCTGGAGGCTGGGACCGACTGGGCTGTGCTCGCCGCCGCGGTCGACACGGATACAAGCTGCGTCGTCGTTCAATATCCCGACATATTGGGCCGCATCGACGACATGAGCGCGCTCGCCGCGGCATGTCTGCTGATCGCGGTCGTCACCGAACCCGTTGCCCTGGGCCTCATCAAGTCGCCGGGCGAGATGGGCGCCGATATCGTGGTGGGCGAGGGGCAGGCGATTGGCGTCGGGCTCCAGTTCGGCGGCCCTTATGTCGGTTTGTTCGCGTGCAAGACGAAATATGTCCGCCAGATGCCGGGGCGGCTGTGCGGCGAGACGGTCGATGCCAATGGCAAGCGTGGATTCGTGCTGACGCTGTCGACGCGTGAGCAGCATATCCGGCGCGAGAAGGCGACGAGCAATATCTGTACGAATGCAGGGCTTTGCGCGTTGGCCTTCAGCATTCACATGACCTTGCTCGGCGAAGCGGGGTTGCGGCAGCTTGCCGGTATCAACCACGGGCGCGCCAGGGTGGCAGCGGCGGAACTGGCGCAAGTGCCCGGTGTGTCGGTCGTCAACAGCGGCTTCTTCAATGAATTCACGCTGCGGCTGCCCGTCGACGCGCGCGCGACGGTTCACAAGCTCGCCGAAAAGGGCGTGCTCGGCGGCGTGTCGCTCGGGCGCCTTTATCCTGACAATGACGCGCTTGCGAACGGGCTGGTCGTCGCCGTCACCGAAACCGCGACCGAAGAGGATATCGCCGCCTTTGCCGCGGCGCTGAAGGAGGTGCTGGCATGACCGCGCTCAACCCCGCCGGCTGGCGCCCCGAAATGCACGGCGCCGGTGGTGCCGCCGACACCGCGACCTTTACCGGCAACCGCGCACTGATGCTCGAGGAGCCGTTGATCTTCGAGATCGGCTCGACCGCGACCACCGGCGTCGATTTCGACGAGGCAGCGCCCGCTGCCGATCTCGGCGCGCTGATGCGCCGCGATCCCATCGGCCTGCCGGGGCTCAGCGAGTCCGAAACGGTGCGCCACTATACGCGCCTGTCGCGCCAGAATTATGCGATCGACCTCGGCCTTTTCCCGCTTGGCAGCTGCACGATGAAGCATAACCCGCGCCTCAACGAAAAGGTCGCGCGGATGCCCGGCTTCGCCGATGTTCACCCGCTCCAGCCGCAGGAAACGGTGCAGGGCGCGCTTGCGGTCATCAACGAACTCGCGGTGTGGCTGATCGAACTCACCGGCATGTACGGCGTCGCCATGTCGCCCAAGGCGGGCGCGCACGGCGAGCTTTGCGGGATCCTGTGCATCAAGGCGGCGCTCGAAGCGCGCGGCGAGGACCGGCGGGTGCTGCTCGTCCCCGAAAGCGCGCACGGGACCAATCCCGCGACCGCCGCCTTTGCCGGCTTCACGGTCGAGGATATTCCGGCGACCGCCGAAGGCCGCGTCGATCTCGCGGCGCTCAAGGCGCGGCTCGGCCCCGATGTGGCGGGGGTGATGATCACCAATCCCAACACCTGCGGCCTGTTCGAACGCGACATGAAAGCGATTTCGGACGCGGTGCACGCGGTGGGCGGCTATGTCTATTGCGACGGCGCCAACTTCAACGCCATCGTCGGCAAGGTTCGCCCCGGCGACCTTGGCATCGACGCGATGCACATCAACCTGCACAAGACCTTTTCGACCCCGCACGGCGGCGGTGGTCCGGGTTCGGGGCCGGTCGTGCTGTCGAAGGCGCTCGCGCCCTATGGGCCGATCCCCTATTCGGCGCGCTACGCCGACGGGTTTTTCAAGCTGATCGAGGAAGAAAGCGCGGGCGCCGAGCACCCCGACACCTTCGGCCGGATGACCGCCTTCCACGGCCAGATGGGCATGTTCACCCGCGCGCTGACCTATATTCTCAGCCACGGGGCCGACGGACTGAAGCAGGTCGCCGAGGACGCTGTGCTCAACGCCAACTATATCCTGCGCAGTCTGGAGGATGTGCTCGATGCTCCCTTCGCCGCATCGGGGCCGTGCATGCACGAGGCGCTGTTCAGCGATCGCGGGCTCGCCGAGGGCTTCTCGACGCTCGACATCGCCAAAGGGCTGATCGACGAAGGCTATCACCCGATGACGGTCTATTTCCCGCTCGTCGTCCACGGCGCGATGCTCGTCGAACCGACCGAGACCGAATCGAAGGCGGTGCTCGACCAGTTCGTCGGCGCGCTGCGCAGCATCGCGCTTCGCGCAAAGAACGGCGATCCTGCGCTCAAGTCGGCGCCGCATTTCGCGCCGCGCGCGCGGCTCGACGAGACGCTGGCGGCGCGCAAGCCGGTGCTTCGCTGGGAGGATTGATGGGCGCAGCGGGCAAGGATGAAAGCGGGGCCCCGCCGGCGGCGGGCCGCGGCGCGAATGACGCTGCTGATTTTGTCGGCGGGGCTGGTTGCATTGTTCGGCGGAATCCTCTTTCTCGGCGTCGGCGGACTGATCTGAAGGGGAGGGACGATGAGCTGGGATAGCGTTTTCCTGCTGGCCAATTATTGGGCGATCGGTGGCTGGCTGCTCCTCGCCTTCGCGCCCCGCGGGCCGAAAGTGCTGGCGCTGATCCTCTATGCCGGGGTCTTCCTGCTATGCCTCGCCTATGCCGTGATGCTCGGCGGCTTTCTCTCCGGCACGATCGATGCCGGCGGAACCGGCGGCGGCAATTTCACGACGCTGGCGGGGGTTATGAAATTGTTCGACAGTCCCGGCGGCGCGACGCTCGGCTGGACGCATTATCTGGCCTTCGACCTGTTCACGGGCATGTGGATCGCCCGCGATGCCGATGCCAAGGGCTTCAGCCGGATCGTCCAGTTCCCTTTCCTGTTCCTGACGCTGATGGTCGGGCCGGTCGGGCTGCTGACGTGGCTGATCGTGCGCGAACGCCGCGCGCGGGCGCAGGCGAAGGCGAAGTGAGGCGGTCATGAACGCCGGAACCGCCCCGTCGCCGCTGCTGCAATATCTGGTCCCCGCGGCGGTCGTTCTGCTCGTGTTGTTCTTTAGGCTGCGTTCGGTCGGCAAGGCACGGCGGCTGCGGCTCGAACGGCTATGGATCTTGCCGACCTTCTACGCGCTGTTGCTGGGCTTCGTTTTCTGGAACGCTCCGCCGCACGGGCTGGTGTGGATATGGTGCCTTGTCGCGCTCGCGGTGGGCAGCGGTCTCGGCTGGATGCGCGGCAAGTTGATGCAGGTCGCGGTCGATCCCGACACGCACGAGCTCAGCCAGACCGTGTCGCCCGCGGCGTTGCTCTTCTTCGTCGCGCTCATCTTAATCCGGGGTGTGTCGCGCAACATGGCCGAAGGCGTCGCCGGCCACGGACAGGCGGGGTTGATGGCCGTTACCGATATTCTGATGGCCTTCGCGCTTGGTTTCATCGTCTTTCAGCGGGTCGAAATCGCGCTGCGCGCCCGGCGCTTGCTCGCCGCGGCACGTGCGGCGCGGCGATGACGGGGCCGTGGACGCCGTCGGACGGCGGTGAGGGCGACAAGCGTCACGCCCCCGCAACCTTGCGCAATCGCGACGCGATCGCCGCGGTGCTCGGCGACTGGCTCCCCGCGTCGGGCACGGTGCTTGAGGTGGCGAGCGGTTCGGGCGAGCATGCCGTCCATTTCGCCGCCGCCTTCCCGAAGCTTGACTGGCAGCCGAGCGACCCCGACCCCTCCGCGCTCGCCTCGATCGCGGCCTGGAGCGCCGAGGCAGGGCTGCCGAACATCGCCGCGCCGCTGCACCTCGACGCATCGGCGCCGGACTGGCCGCTGGGTCATGCCGATGCTCTGTTGTGCATCAACATGGTGCATATCAGCCCGTGGGCGGCGACGCTGGGCCTGTTCGCGGGGGCGGCGCGATTGCTGGGACCGGGCGCCCCTCTGATCCTTTACGGCCCTTATCTTGAAGCCGATGTCGCGACCGCCGACAGCAACCTTGCCTTCGACGAGAGCCTGCGCAGCCGCAATCCCGACTGGGGCCTGCGCAGCGTGAAGGCGGTCATCGATGCGGTCGCGCCGCACGGATTTCGCTTTGCCGAGCGCCGCACGATGCCGGCGAACAATCTGATGCTGCTCTTTATGGCAGTTTGAAGGTAATCTTGATGGGCCCAGGCCCTAGCTGCCGCTCTGATCGACAACGGGACGCTGGTAATTGTCGGGCGTAATATCGAGTCTTTCAATCCGTGGCGTCGCCTCGCGTCGGCGCATGTGCGTTCCGGTGGCGTCGTTCGTCCAGCGGCCGGTCAGCGAATAGCGTTCGATCATGTAAAATCCCGGTGCCGCATCATTATCCGTACGTCGCAATGGCGCGTAAACCCGAGTCTTGATCTGGTCGAACACCGGTTTCAGCCATTGACGGGTTCCTTCGCCACGCAACACTTCGATATCCGAGACCCTCCCGTCGGAACCGATCCAGAAACCCACGTCCGCCCATTTTCCGACACTGTTGAGCGCTGTCTGGCGAAGAAGGGAATTGGGCGCGGGCTGGCTAGTTCCAGGGTCTTGCGCCATGTCGATCCGCTTGATCGGTTCGCTGAAAAGCAGCATCGGGCGGTTTGCTCCTCCGCGCGCTGCGAAGTCCTTCAAAATCGCGTCCGTGGAGCTTGCGTCGCCAGCCTTTCGATCGCTGCGTGCGCGCATCACCTTTGCGACAAGGGCAAAATCCTCGCCTCCGGGCAAGGGGTTGGCGATGATATTATCGAGCAGCGCGCGCGCACCGCGATAATCGCTGTCGAGATTTGAACCTTCTGCACGCGTTTGAGCAAGCAGCGCCTGACGAACGCGGGAGAACATGGCGACCCTGTTCTGTCCATTTGCGATCGCGAGATTTTCGACATCCTTATAGATGCGCTCGGCTTCGTCGGGGAAACCCAGTTTGGCTCGGCTGTCGCCGACCTCGATTTGTGCGACCATCGTGCGCGGATCCTTCTCGCCTAACGCATCCTCCAGCGTGTTGCGCATGTCGAGAACGGAAAGCTGGTAATTCTTCGCTTCGCCAACATGCTCGGCAATCCGGCTGTTTGCCCGAAATAGGCCGGAAACTTCCACGGGATACTGGTCGCCGTGCTTCCGATTGCGACCGATCGAGCGCAACAGCGTCGTGCGCGAATCCTTGTAATCGCCGGCGAGGAACTGGTTTTCCGCGTGCGCCAGCGTAGCGGCGATATCTTCGTCGGGTGGGCAGTTGCGTGCCAGGCAGGCTTTCAGCGCAGCCTCCGTATCCTTCAGCGAGCGGCCGGTTACGACAATTTCCTGAGACTCTGTGCTCTGTGCAAGCGCCGATGGCGCCGCGCCAGCCGCTAGCAAGGCCAGAAGTGTTGACGGAAATTTGGTCAATTCTCGTTCCTTTCGGACCAGCATCGATTATTGGATTGATATATCACCTAATATTGCCGAGAGCCACGGCCGCAACTTTCTTTTGTTCCGATGCCGTTGATATTCGACGAATGGTCGCGGCCGTGCCCCGAGCCTACAGGCCGCTGCGTTCTTCCCCGTTCGAAACGACGCGGCGCCCAAGCTGTCACTGCTGCCAGGTTGGGCGTTCGGCGCTTTACCTTGGCCGCCGAAGCTTTAGCGTCCTTCTCGATTGCAAATAGCAACGCGATTCGAGGAGAGAGGATCGATGGCTGCCGACGTTTCGGATCTTGTCACGTTCGACGAATTCATCACCCACTGGGCCGCCGACCGGCCGTCGCGCATTGCAATGCGCGAAGAGGACCGATTGTTCACCTATGCCGAGCTTGAGGAGCGGACCGCGCGCGTGGCAAGCGCGCTGCGCGCCGCGGGGCTCGAGAAGGGCGATCGCATCGCGTGGATCGGCAAGAACAGCGACCTCTATTTCACGCTCTTCTTTGGTGCCGCGCGCGCCGGGATCGTCATGGCGCCGATCGGCTGGCGGCTTGCACCCGTCGAATGGGCCTATATCATCAACGATACCCGGGCGAAGATCGTCTTCACCGGTCCCGGCTTCGACGCGGTGCCCGATCAGTTGGCGGGCAAGCTCGACCATGCGCTGCGCATCGTCGGCGACGCCGAGGCGCGCGCACTGATCGAGGCGACACCGCGCGCGCCCTTCACCCCGTCCGGTCCCGACGATGCCGTGCTGCAACTTTATACCTCGGGGACGACCGGCAATCCCAAAGGTGCCGTGCTGTCGAACCGCAATTTGTTCGCGTTGCGGAAAAACTCGGCCGACGCCGACCTTGCCTATACGAAATGGGACGATGACGAGGCGGTCCTCGTCGCGATGCCGTGCGCACATATCGGCGGAACGGGGCTGGGGATCATGGCGCTGGCGGCAGGACTGCCCGGTATCATCCTCGCCGAATTCAATCCCGACGGGGTTTTCGATGCGGTCGAACAGCATGGCGTAACGCGCTTCTTCATCGTTCCCGCGGCGCTTCAGATGCTGCTGCTCCACCCGCGCTGCGGCACCGTCGATTACAGCCGGCTCAAATATATCCTCTATGGCGCTGCGCCGATCCCGCTCGAATTGCTGCGCCAGTGTATCAAGATGTTCGGGGCGGAATTCATCCAGGCTTATGGAATGACCGAAACGACCGGCACGATCTGCATGCTGCCGCCCGAGGATCATGATCCCGAAGGCAACAAGCGCATGCGGTCGGCCGGCAAACCGCTGCCCGGCGTCGAGATCAGGATCATCGGCGACGATGGGCAGGACATGCCCGTTGGGGCGGTCGGCGAAGTCGTCACGCGCTCGTCGAACAATATGCTCGGTTACTGGAACCTGCCCGATGCGACCGCGCGTACGATGACGGGCGACGGCTGGATCCACACCGGCGACGCCGGCTATATGGACGAGGACGGTTATCTCTACATCCACGACCGGGTGAAGGACATGATCATCACCGGCGGTGAGAATGTCTATCCGGCCGAGGTCGAAAGCGCGATCTACGGCCACCCGGCGGTGCAGGAAGTCGCCGTGATCGGCATCCCCGATCCCAAATGGGGTGAAACGGTCAAGGCGGTCGTCGTGCCCAAGCCCGGGACGACGGTGGAAGAGGCCGACATCATTGCCTGGGCGCGCGAGCGCATCGCGCCGTTCAAATGTCCGCGCAGCGTCGACGTGATCGAGGCGCTGCCGCGCAACGCCAGCGGCAAGATTCTCCGCAAGGATCTCCGCGCCCCCTATTGGGAAGGCTATGAGCGGATGGTGAATTGACGGCCGATCCGATGCAGAGGCAGGGGTTGGAGGCCTTCCGGCAGGAGGTTCGCGGCTGGATCGCGGCCAATCTGACCGACGATCTGCGCGACGCCGCGGCGCGCGCGACGAGCGTGTTCGTCGACAAGCCGCATGCGATGGCGTGGCAGGCGATCCTGCACCGCCATGGCTGGGCGGCGCCGCACTGGCCGCGCGAATATGGCGGGACCGGCTGGGACGAAACGCAGCGGCATATCTTCGATTCCGAACTCGCCGCCGCCGGAGCGCCCAGCCTGTCGCCGATGGGACTGCGCATGGTCGCCCCGTGCATCATGCGTTTCGGCACCCCCGAGCAGAAGGCGCATTATCTGCCGCGTATCCTGTCGGGCGAGGATTTCTGGTGCCAGGGCTATTCCGAACCGCAGGCGGGATCGGATCTTGCCAGCCTGTCGCTCCGCGCGGAGCGCGACGGCGATGATTATGTGCTGAACGGGTCGAAGATCTGGACGACGCACGCCCATTTCGCGAACCGTATGTTCTGTCTGGTGCGCACCAGCCGCGACGGCCGCCCGCAACAGGGCATCACCTTCCTGTTGCTCGACATGGCGCTGCCGGGGATCGAGGTGCGGCCGATCCTGACGCTGTCGGGCGACCATGATTTCAACCAGGTCTTTTTCGACAATGTCCGCGTGCCGCAATCGGGCCGGCTCGGCGAAGAGGATCAGGGGTGGGGCGTCGCCAAATATCTGCTCGAGTTCGAACGCTCGGCGGCTTACGCTGCGGGGCTGACCGCCGCGCTCGATCGCCTGCTGGCCAGCGCGGCGGCGCGCGATTTCGGCGAGAGCGGCACCTTGCTCGACGATCCGGCGATCCGGCGGCGTTTCGCCCGGCTCTACACCGATGTTCACGCGATCCATGCCGCCGAGCAGCGAATGATGGCGGCGATCGCGCGCGGGCGTAGCCCCGGTCCGGCGTCGTCGATGCTGAAGGTGCAGGGGACCGAGGCGCAGCAGCGGATTCAGGAGCTGGCGGTCGACATCGCCGGTCCCTATGCGGCGCCGCACCAGTTCGAGGCGCGCGCGCCGGGCAGCAATCTGCCCTTCGTCGGGCCCGAGGATGACCTCACCGCCTCGGCGCGCTATTTCAACGGTCGCGCCGCGTCGATCTATGGCGGGTCGAACGAGATTCAGCGCAATATCATGGCCAAGTTGATGTTGGGGCTATAGATCCGGCGCGTCGGTGCGCTGGCGTTCGCGAGCGCGGAGGAAGGCGGGGCGGGTGGTGCAGCGATGCAGCCAGCCGGTCGTCGCTTCGCCCAGCACATCGGCCGCGCCCAGCGTCGTCGCAAGGAAGGCGGCATAGCCGATCACGACGTCGGCGGCGGTGAAACGCCCGGCGACCAACCATTCGCGCCCGTCGGCGAGCGCTGCCTCTATGCTCTTGGCGCGGCCGCCGAAGAAGGCTTTGTAATCGTCGACCGCTTGTGCGAGCCGGCGCTCGGCGGGTTCGACGCGCGTGTAGCGGATCATGATCGCGAGCGGAAAGGTCAGCGTGGCGTCGCTGCGGTGCAGCCAGTTGCGATAGTCCCAATAATCGGGTTCGTCGCGGCGCACCTCGAGCGCGCTGCCCTCGACGATGCGTTCGCAGATCGCTGCGGATTCGGTCATCAATCGTCCGCCCTCGACCCAGCCCGGCACCGTCATCAGCGGATTGACGGCGCGATATTCGGGCGCGAAGGCCCGCGGCGGAAAGGGCAGGACGCGCAGATCGACCTCTGCGCCCACCTCTTCGACCGCCCACAGGCAGCGCAGCGAGCGGGCGTCGGGGCAATGGTAGAGGATGGGCAGCGTCATGCGGTGATATCCTTCATCCGTTCGATATGCAGGCGATGCTCGCGCCAGGCGATGAACAGCCCGCTCGCGACGATCAGCGGCGCGCCGACCCAGGTCGTCTCGGCGGGCAGGGTGCCGAAGAAGAACCAGCCGCAGGCGATCGACCACAGCAGGCTCGAATAATCCATCGGCGTCACCACCGCGACGGGCGCGAGGCGCAGCGCGCCGGTCAGCGACAATTGCACCACCGCGCCGAGGAGGCCGAGCCCGATCAGCAACGCCCATTCGCCGGCGCTGTGCGTGGTCATCACGAAAGGCAGCGCCAGGCCGAGCGGCAGCATCGAGATCAGGCTGAACCAGAAGACGATCGTCATCGGACTTTCGGTCCGCGCGAGGTCGCGGACCTGGATGGTGATCAGCGCGGTCATCACTGCGCCGCCGAGCGCGATCAGCGTGCCAAGCCCGTGGTGACCGCTGAAGCCCTGCGCGACCAGCGTCGTGGGATTGAGGACGAGCAGGACGCCGAGGAAGCCGACGAGCACGGCGCTCCACCGCTGCCATCCCGTCGGCTCGCCGAGGAACAGCGCGGCAAAGATCACCGCGAAGATCGGCACCGACAGGTTGATCGTCGTCGCCTCGGCCATGGGCAAAAAGATCATCCCGCCGAAGTTGAGCGCCATGCCGGTCAGCCCCATCATCGCCCGCCGCGCATGGGTGCCGATCCGGTGGGTGCGATAGATGGCCAGGCCGCCCCGCGTCAGCGCCCAGCCGGCGAGCATCGGCAGCACGATCGCCTGCCGCCAGAACAGGCTCTCGACGATATGGATACCCGCGGCATCGATCCGCTTCACGAGCACGAACATCAGCGAAAGGCTGAGCATGGCGAGCAGCCGCAGCGCGATGCCGCCCAGATAATGCTGCGGAACCTCGGGGGGCGGGGCGATGCTCATGCGCCGTTTCGCATATCAGCCTGCCGATGCTTTGCAAGCTAGGGTTCCGGCCCGAGCCAAGCGGCGACAACAATGTTGGGATCGATCGTGCAATCCCCTTGCGCGCGGCCCCCCGTTACGGCTAAGGGCGCACTCCGGCCTAGGGGTATAGCTCAGCTGGTAGAGCATCGGTCTCCAAAACCGAGGGTCGCGGGTTCGAATCCTGCTGCCCCTGCCAGGCCGGACCACGGCGGCTCTCCAAGTGTGCGCCGTTCCAGCGACATATTCAATTGGCGGGAGCTTTCGTGGCGTCGTGGTCAAGACCGCGCCGCATGTGCCAAAGCGCGGTCGAGAAGCGAGCGCTCCGCCAGCGCATCGTCCAGACGGTCGAGGAACGGTATCAGATCGCCGGCTTCGGCATTGAGTTCGGCGGCGCTGTCGCCGAGCGCCTGCCAGAGTCCGGCGAGTTCTCTGGTCAGCGCCTCGCCTTTCGGCGTCAGCGCGATCGGACGTCTTCGCGCATCCTTGCCGTCGGTGAGACTGTGGACGAAGCCCTTGGCCTCCAGCGAACGCCGCGCCTGGCTTATCGAGACATGGGTTAGACGCAGCGCCGACGCGATGTCGCCTACGGTCATCGGCCCGTTGCGTATGATCTGATTGAGAATCCCGAACCATCGCTGCTCGAATTCGATGCCGAATGCGGCATATAGTTGAGCGCTCTCGCGATCGATCCGTTCGGACAGCCGGCGCAGCCTGGCGCCCAGTGCCGCGCCGCCGGCGAGCCGGCTGTAATCGGGCTGTTCGCTCATGAGAGCGCGTTCCCGAGCGTGAACAGTTTGCGCGCGATGGCCTTGATCGCGGCTTTGCTAGATGCGGTCGCCGAGCCGTTGGTCAGGATGGCGATCCCGATCGTCGTCGCGGGATCGAGGTAGACCGCGGTGAAAACGCCAGGATCGCCGCCCCAATGATTGATGCGCGGCGCGCCTTCGCCTTCGGACTCCATCCAGCCGAGCCCTTGGCCGGTCAGCCAGGCCGGCAGACCTGGCGGCTTTTGCATGTGGAGCATCTCGTCCATCGAGGGTTCGGCGAGCATCCGGCGAGACCCGGTGCGGCCGCGATTTGCCGACGCCGCGACGAAGGGCATGAGGCCCGAGATCGAGGCGCGGAGCATGCCCGCAGGCCAATCGGGAAATCCGACGGGCGCAACAGGGACAAGGCGCTGCGCGTCGATTTCATAGGGCGTGACGCGAAGCCCGGCCGGAACATCGGCGAGGGTCCACGACAGATAATCCATGCCGAGCGGGCTGAACAGCCGGCGCTGCAGATAGGTCCTGAAATCGACGCCGGCAACGCGCGTGCCGATATAGCCGAGCAGGCCATAGCCGACGTTGGAATAGTCATAGGCCCGTCCCGGTGGCGCGCCGGAAAAGCTCCCGGTCGCAGAATAATGCGTTCCGCCGGGAACCAGATAACTGCGCAGGAAATCGCCGAGTGCGAGCGGCGAATCGTCGCCGTGCGTGCGGAAATCCACCGCATAATAGGTGGCATCCGAGATGCCCGACATGTGCATGAGAAGGTGGCGCGCAGTAATATTTTGCTCGGGCGCTGCCGGAGAAACGACCGCGAAGTCGAGGTAGCGGTTGATCGGCGCGTCGATATCCAGCCGTCCCTCCTCCGCCAGCATCATGATCCCGGTGGCGGTAATCGTTTTCGTCACCGACGCGAGGTGAAACATCGAATCGACGGTGACAGGCCGCCGCATGGCAATGTCGGCATGCCCGCAGGTTCGCGACAGCAGCACTTTGCCCGATCGCGCAAGGCCGACGGCAAGGCCTGCCATCCCGCCGCTGCGCCTCTGGTCCGCAAGGAAGCGGTCGAGGTTTTCGGCGGCGGGCGAGCGGGCGAGCGCTGGCGGCGCGAGCGCAACGGCCGAAAGCGCTCCGGCAAGAAAGGATCGGCGGCTCGCCGTGGCATGGATGGAAGCCGTCAATGCGGCCGAAGGATCATCGATCATCGGCCATCAATGTAGGTACCTACATATATTGTCAAGACAGGTAATTCGTGCGTCCCTATGCGCTCGCCGTCGCATCACCGCTGCTTCAGGAGCGATCGATTCGTTCCACGATCAGGGCGGCGCCAACCCCCATCGCGCCCGTTACGACCACGAGCCCCAAACGCCCGTCGCACGCATCGAGCGCGTCGAGCAGCGCCGACGTCAGGATCGCGCCGCTGGCGCCCATCGGATGTCCCTTTGCCAGATGACCTCCGCCGACGTTCACCCGCATCGGATCGACATCATAATCGCGCAGGAATTTGGCGATGGTGACCGCGAAGGCTTCCATGAATTCGATGCGATCCATGGCGTCGATCGTCAGTCCGGCGCGTGCCAATACCTTGTCCATCGCGGCGAAGCCGGCGGTCAGCGACGCGGCCGGATCGCCGCCGCATTCGGCAAAGGCGACGACGCGCGCGCGCGGGGCGTCGCCGAGCCCGTCGGTTCCGAGAAGCGCGAGGCCGGCGCCGTCGCAGACTGGCGGAGCGTGGGCGATGCTGTGCAGCGGCGCAAAGCGCACGCCGCCGAGCGCCGCGGCATATTGATCCTGCAGATCGCCAAAGGCCGGCGGTGTGTCGGCGAGGGTTTCCGCGCTGGTTTGCGGGCGCAGGCATTCCTCGCGCGACAGCGCGGCGGTGTCGATGCGCGAGCGTTGCAGCGCCGGTCTGTCCTCCGCCGCCACCGCGCGCTGCTGTGACAGGAGGGCGACCGCGTCGAGGTCGGAACGCGCGATGCCTTCAGCATGCGCAAGTCGGTCGGCGCCGAGGACGGGCGGAACGAAGCGGGCGTGCGGGTGAGCAGGATCGTCACCGGGATCACCACCGCCACCACGATGCTCTCGCGCCAGCCAATCGCCACCAGCGTCAGCACGATGATCGACAGCGTCGCCAGAAACAGCTTCAGAAGCAGCGTATCGGCCTTCTCCTTGGCCGTCTCGCCATAGTTGCGCGTGATCTCGACCGCGACACTCTCGGGGATCAGCACCTCCTGCAAGGCCGCCGTCCGGCCGCGCCTTGCCGCGCGGTGTCCGCACCGCGTCGTGGATATAGACGTCGGTCAAATCAGGTGCCGACGACGAAGCTGACTGCGGTCGTGGCGCTGCCGCCGACGTTGAAGGTCGCGAAATTGCGCGCGCCTTCGACCTGATAGTCGCCGGCATTGCCCGTCACCTGCCGCCAGCCGTCGAGCAGCATCCGTACGCCCGTCGCGCCGACCGGATGGCCGAGCCCGATTAGCCCGCCCGACGGATTGACCGGCAGCTTGCCGCCGAGGGCAATTGTCCCGTCCTCGACCGCGCGCCAGCTTTCGCCTGGCTTGGTGATGCCGAAATGATCGATCGCCATATATTCGGTGATCGAGAAGCAATCATGCACCTCGACCCCGTCGCACGCATAGATGTCAGGCATCTCGGCGCGGCGCAGCGCCTCCATCATCGCCTTGCGCACGCTGGGGAAGACATAGTCGCCGCCGCGACTGTCGGCGACCTTGGTCGAATAGAGCAGGGGGGCGGTGGCGTGGCCCCAGCCCTTGATGCGCGGGATGCTGTCGAGCGGAATGCCGCGGCGCTTCGCATAGGCCTCGGCAACCGCGCGCGAGGCGAGGAAGATGGCGGCAGCGCCGTCGGTCACCTGTCCGCAGTCGGACTTGCGCAGGCTTCCTTCGATCAGCGGATTGACCTCGTCATTCTCGCCGAGATGATCGTCGGTCACCGCCCAGCCGCGCGTCTGCGAGTTGGGGTTCTTCTTGGCATTAGCGAAGTTATTTGCCGAAATGGCACGCAGATGCGCGCGGTCGAGCCCGAAACGCTCGTCATATTCCTCCGCGACGCGCGCGAACATGTACGGCCACAGGTAACGCGCGTCCTGCGCCTCGCGCCCGGCCCATGCGGCGGCGCCGAGATATTCGGCGGCGCGCTGGCCGGGCACATTGCGCATCAGTTCGATGCCGAGGACGAGCGCGAGGCCATAGCGCTCGGCCTCGATCTCGGCCGCTGCGGCGAGGATCGCGATGCTGCCCGAGGCGCAGGCGGCCTCGTGCCGCGACGCCGGGATGCCCGCGAGGTCGGGGTGGACATGGCCGAAGAAGCCGCCGAGCTGGCCTTGGCCCGCGAACAGTTCGCCGACGAAATTGCCGACGTGCGCGGTTTCGACCTCGCGGGGTTCGATGCCGGTCGCGACGAATGCGGCTTCGGCAACGTCGCGGAACAGCTCGAACAACCCGCCGCCTTCGCGTTCGAAATTGCGTGCAAAGTCGGTTTGCGCGCCGCCGAGGATGAAGACGTCCTTTGCCATGTCAGGCTTCCTTTTCGAGAGTGGCGAGCGCCATTTCGCGCACTTCGCTGCGCATCACCTTGTTCGTGACGTTGCGCGGCAAGGCGTCGAAGCGGAACAGGCGCTCGGGCAGTTTGAACACCGCGAGGTCGTGGCCGCGCAGATAGTCGGCGACCTCACCGATACCCACATCGTCGGCCCCGCGCGGAACATAGGCGAGGCCGATGCGCTCGCCCATCGTCGGATCGGGCAGCGAGAAGACGCACGCCTCGGCCAGCAGCGGATGCCCGCCGAGCAACTGATCGATCTCCTCGGGCGAGATATTCACCCCGCCGCGGATGATCAGATCCTTGCAGCGTCCGACGAAGCGATAGAAATCGCCGCCTTCGGCAATTTCGAACAGGTCGCCGGTGCGGAACCAGCCATCGTCGGTGAAGGCTTCGGCGGTGCGTTCGGGGGCGTTGTGATAGCCTTCGAACAACGTCGGCCCGCGGATCTGCAATTCGCCCGATACGCCGTCCGCCTCAATCGGATCGCCGCCGCCGGGCGGGACGAGGCGGCTTTCGATATTGGGGGCGCGGCCTTCGCCATAGGGGCGTTGATAGGTGCCGCGGCGCGGGAAAAGGCTCGCGCGCTTGTCGGGGTCGGGCATGTCGCCCTCGCCGGTGATGAAGCTCATCCCCTCGTTCGACCCGAAGACGTTGACAATGACGATGCCGAGCTTTTCCTGAAAACCGCGCACCATCGCGGGCGCGAGCGGCGCCGAACCCGAAGCGATGACGCGCAGGCTGGAGAGATCGACGCTCGCCAGCAACGCCTCATTCTGCAGCAGCATGTTGAGCACCGCGGGCGGGGCGATCGTCAGGCTCGGCCGTTCGGTCGCGATCTGCCGAAGATAGATGGCGGGATCGAAGGGATGGTGCAGCACCATCGTTCCCGCGCTGGTCAGCCAGCACATGGTGATGCCGCCGATGCTTGCCATATTGATGAGCGGGAAGGGGTTGAGCAGGACATCACCCGGCCCGACCTTCATCGCCTCATACCCGGCGCCTGCGACCGCGATCCAATGATTGTGGCTGCGCGGCACGCCCTTGGGAACGCCGGTGGTGCCCGAGGTCCAGCAGATGGTGAAGATGTCGTCGGCATCGACCGGGTTGGCGGCGACATGGGCTGCGAGAGCTTCGGCGTCGCCGCTGGCGGTCGACAGGTCGATCGCGCCGACGGGCGGGGTGGGGCCGAAGGTCATCAGCCGGATACCATCCAGCAGCGGCGCCGCTACGCCGACATGATCGCAACCCTTCACTTGCGTCGCGCAGACGAAGGCTTTGGGTTCGACCACGCCGATCATGCCTTTCAGCTCATGGCTGCGATATTGCACCGCCGCCGGGCTGACGATCGCGCCGATCTTCGCCGCCGCAAAATAGAGCGCGACGAACTCGCTGATGTTCGGAAGCTGGACGAGCAGCACATCATCCTTGCCGATCCCCGCCGCGACGAGCGCGCCCGCGAGCCGATCGATCTCCGCCGTCAGCTCGACATAGGTCAACCGCTGCGGATCGCCGAAAGCGAAGTCGGCGCGATTGGGGGCATCGACCAGTGCGAGCCGATCGGGATGGGCGGCAGCATTGGCCGCGAACAGATCGGCGAAGGTGCGATCGCCCCACCAGCCACTTTCGCGATAGCGCCGCCTTTTATCCTCTCCCGCGACGATCATCGTCAGGCGGCCAGCACGCTGTTCGGACCCATGCCTATGTCATCGCCGCTCGCCCAGACGGTGTGTGTGCCCGAACAGATGCGCTCGGGCAGGATGATCCGGCACACTGGCCCCGCCGCGATATTCTTGGCGTCGATCAGCACGCATTCGGACGTGTCGGTTTCGAGGTCGGCAATGAAGGAAACGAGATAGCCGTCGTCCTCGTCCTTGGCATCGATGCGCGGCGCGAAGGGGGCCTCGCTGCCGAAGCGGCCGGGGCCGAACTCATAGGATTCGCTCGTTCCGGCGTTAAGGTCATGCTTGACGAGGCCGCGGAACAGGAACCAGCCTGGCTCGGGGATCGCGCTGTATGCGTAACGGTAGGGTTTGCCCGCATAGCGCTGGTTGAACATGCCGAATTCGAGATCGCGGTCGTCGAGCCTTTGTTCGGTTGTCTTTCCGGTCTTCAAGTTGAAGCGCCAGCGGTGGAGGCGCGGCTTCAGGAGTCCCTGATCGAGATAGGCCATCATCCGTTCGAGCCCCTCGGGCGCGTTCGGATAGGATTTCGGCATCGGCTCTTCCTGATAATAGCCGTCGAGGATGATCTCGTCGCCTTCCTCCCAAGCGTTCAGCCAGTGGAGCGTGTAGGTCGGCGCGGCTTCGAACCAGCGGATATCCTCGGGATTTCCGTGCCGCGGGATGATCGCGAAGCGCGTCTTTTCATCGGGATGAAACTGGACGACGTGCAGATTCTTTTCGAGCAGTTCCGCGTTCCAGTAGAGCGGCATGTCGTTGAGGATGGTGTAATTTTCGGTGAACGCCATGTCGTGCGGCAACCGCGGTCCGGCGAGCGGGACGGGAATATAATGTTTGAGCTTATTGTCCGCGCCGACGACGCCATAATGCATATAGGGCGCGTGCTTCGAATAGTTGAAGAACATCAGTTCGCCGGTTGCGAGATCGACCTTGCAATGCGCCGAAATGCCGTCGAGCGGTACCCAGCTTTCGGTGCCGAACTGTTCGAGCGTGAAGGGGTCGAGCCGATAGGCCTCGCCGCACTGGTAGAAGGTCGAGATGATCTTGCCCGCGTGGATCGCGACGTCCGTCGACGATGAATCCTTGAGCCATTCCTGCGCGCCCCAGCCGTGGCGGGTCGACTTGTGCGGCGGCTCCATCAACCCGGCCCAGAGCGAGCGGCCGGCTTCCTTCTCGGCCTCGAACCCCTTGGTGCGGACAAAGCGGCTGCGATAGCTCGCGCGGCCGTCCTTGAACGAGATCGCATGGATGAACCCGTCACCGTCAAAGGGATGATAGCGGCCGATCGGTTCGTGAATCTGGTTCTCGCCGGTGCGGACGTAAACGCCGTCGATGTCGGTCGGGATCGTGCCGATCACCTCGACCTCGCCATTGGCGAAGACCGCATTCCACTCATTGTAGGTCGGCCGCCACGCGCCCTTCATATAGGGATGGTCGTTCGGTTGAACGGTGGTCCGGATCGTGTCGACAAGCTGAGCGGTCATGCGATGACTCCTTCGGCGGCTGCAAAGCGCGGCCTGGCGACGGCCGCATCATATTCTGTCACAAGACGGTCGACGATGTCCGCGACGGGTTCGGTCGCGCGAACCGCGCCGACGCCCTGACCCGCAGACCAGACATTCTTCCATGCCTTGACGTCATCCTGCGCATCGGAGAAATTGGGGCGCTTGTCCTCAGGCATATTCGCGGGGTCGTAGCCCGCAGCGACCAGGCTTGATTTCAGCCAGTTGGCGGTCACGCCGGTAATGCCCTTCGACGGCACGATGTCCTCGGCCCCCGCCGCGACCACCATGTCCTTGTAAGGCTGCGCCGCCATGCTCTCGGTGCAGGCGATCAGCGACGTGCCGAGATAGGCGAAGTCGGCCCCCAATATTTCGGCGGCCCGAATCGCCTGGCCTGTCGAGATTGCGCCGCCCAGCACCAAGGGCCCGTCCCAGAACTGCCGCACTTCCTCGACGAAGGCGAAACCGGCGGTGGCGCCGGTATGGCCGCCGGCTCCCGCCGCGACGAGCACGAGTCCATCGACGCCCGCCGCCGCAGCCTTGCGGGCGAAGCCCACCGAATTGACGTCGGCGAAAACGATGCCGCCATAGGCGTGGATTTGCTCGACGACGCGGGCGGGACTGCCGAGCGCGGTGATGACGAGCGGAACCTTGTGCCGCACGACGCAGGCGAGGTCGTCGGCAAGCCGGCTGTTCGACGGATGCACTACCAGATTGACCGCCCAGGCGGCGGCGTCGGGATCATTCGACAGCGCCGCGTCGATGCGGCTCACCCAGGCTTCCAGATCGGCGGTCGTCCGCGCGTTGGGGGCGGGAAAGCTGCCGATCATTCCGGCGCGCGAGGCGGCGATGACCATGTCGGGGCCTGACACGAGGAACATCGGCGCCGCGATTGCGGGCAGGCGTAAATTGCGCGTCAAAGCTGCGGGAAGGCCGTGCTTCGGCTTCATTCCTGTCTCCCAAAACTTACTTGCATAGTGATACTAACTTGCGTAACAGAACTTACGCCCGTTCAAGAGGCATTTGCAAGCAAAACATGCCGGCCCGTCGCCGGCAGTGGGGAGAGGGAGAATCATGAAGCATTCACTTGCTATGCTGTTGGCCGCGTCGGCGCTTGCCGGTCCCACGGCGGCGTTCGCGCAGGACGCCCCCGCCGAAAGCCAGGGCGGCCTCGACGACATCATCGTTACCGCCCAGAAGCGCGCCGAGGGCTTGTCCGACGTGCCGATCTCGATTTCCGCGGTCAGCGGCAAGCAGGTCGAAAGCTATGGGCAGACCAACCTCGAACAGATCAGTTCGTCGGTCCCGAATCTGAAAATCACCCAGACCGCGATCGCCAATCGCATCGCGATCCGCGGCATCGCCTCGGGCGACAACAAGGGGTTCGAACAGTCGGTCGCGATGTTCGTCGATGGCGTCTATTATGGACGCGACCAGCTTTCGCGCCTGCCGCTCGTCGATATGGAGCGGGTCGAGGTTTTGCGAGGCCCCCAACCGACGCTGTTCGGCAAGAATGCGATCGCCGGCGCGGTCAATATCACGACGCGCAGCCCGACCGACGAATTCGAGGGGACGGTGAGCGGCCTCTATGAATTCAACCACAAGGAACTGCAACTGACCGGCGTCCTGTCGGGGCCGTTGAGCGACGGCGTCGAAGCGCGCGTGGTTGGCTATCATCGTTCGATGGACGGTTATTTCTACAACCAGAAATTGAAGCGCAACGAGCCCAACGTCGATGAATATTATGTCCGCGGCAAGGTGGAGTTCGACAAGGGCGGGCCGCTCGCGGCCGAACTGAAGCTCGAATATGCCGACTTCGCGATGAAGGGGCAGCCGCGCGACGTGTTCGGCGCGGTCGGGAATTACAATGCGGTCTTTCAGGGCCCCTTCTTCGTCAGCACCGTCCCCGACTATGTGCGCGAGGATAATGGCTATGAAAGCCGCAACAAGGTGTTCGGGGCGACGCTGAACGCCGATCTGGAAATCGGCGAGCACACGCTGACCTCGGTGACATCGCTGCTCGACTACAAGACGCGCGAGATCGTCGATGTCGACTTTTCGGGGATCAGCTTTCTCGACGGCACGAATTTGCGCGAGGATTATCGGCAGTTTTCGCAAGAGCTCCGCCTGACCTCGCCCGGCGGCGAGGCGTTCAACTATATCGGCGGGGTCTATTATCAGCACGCCAAGCTGGACGTTCAGGATTTCACCCTCTTCAACCCGACCTTTCTGGGGCTGGGCGCACCGTTCAACGCGCTCGGCGATACGCGCAACGACCGCGACTACAGCCAGACATCGGACCTGATCTCGGCCTTTGCGCAGGGCGAATTGTCGCTGACCGACCAGCTTCGCGTTACGGCCGGCGCGCGCTTCAACCATGAGAAAAAGAGCGGCCGCCGATCGCTCGCCATCGTGCAAGGCCCGCTCAGCACCGCGCCCGCTGCCGTGGTCGCTGCGGTGTTCCGCGCGCTCAATATCGAGGCGCACAGCATCGCCGGCAAGCTGAGCGAGGACAGCTTCAATCCGATGGTCAACGTCCAGTTCGACGCGACCGACGACCTGATGCTCTACGCGTCCTACGCGCGCGGAACCAAGGCCGGGGGCTTTGATATCCGGTCGAATTCGCTGCCGACGTCGACAACGGTCGCCAAGCCCGGCGCGTTCGAATTCCAGGACGAAAGCGCCGACAATTTCGAAGCGGGGCTGAAATACAAGGGCCGCGACGTCGCCTTCAACCTGTCCTTCTATCGCACCAAATACAAGGATCTGCAGGTCAACATCTTCGACGGGACGCTCAACTTCAATGTCCGCAACGCTGCGGCGGCGCGGACGCAGGGGATCGAAGCGGATTTTCGCGCGGCGCTCGCCGAAGGCCTGATCATCAGCGGCGCGATCGCCTATCTCGATTTCAAATTCACCAACTTCACCGACGGCCAATGCTATTATCTGCAGACGCCGGGACCGGGTGGCTTCTGCGACTATAGCGGCAAGCGTAACGCACTGAGTCCGAAATGGTCGGGTAATCTCAACGTCGATTACTGGACGCCGGTCGGCAGCGACCTCAAGCTGTCGTTCAACGTCAACGCCGACTTTTCCTCCTCCTATATCGCGGCGGCGAATCTCGACCCGCGGACCTATCAGGGCAGCTATGCGAAGCTTGGCGCCCGCGTCGCGCTGGGGCAGATCGACAATCGCTGGGAAGTGGCGCTGATCGGCCGCAATCTGACAGACCAGCGGATCCTTCAGACCGGCAGCGCGATGCCGCTTGCGACGACGATCACGGGGGGGGCGGGCAATGCCTATAACGGGATCGTGGATCGGCCGCGCACGATAGCGGTGCAGGTCACGGGGCGCTTTTGAACCAGCTCTCCCCCGACGGAAGCATGGGCGCGGGCACCGCCCATCTTCCGTCGGACCGGCCTTGTCGCGTGCTGTTCCGCGGAGTAGGGCGGGCGCCGCAATGGACGCATCGGCCGTGAAAGAAGATCGCACCATCCGCGCCTGTTCGATCTGGCGCGCGCTCGATGTCGTCGGTGACGTTCCGGTGCTGCTCATCATGGAGCAGGCCTTTCTCGGCACCCATGGCTTCGACGAATTCGTGGCGCGGACCGGGCTCGCGCGGTCGGTCGTCAGCGGGCGGCTACGCAAGCTGGTCGACGAGGATTGCCTTGCCAAACGGCCGAAGAAGGAAGGGCGCGGTTCCTATTATGCGCTGACCGAGAAGGGGCGCGACCAGTTTCCCAACGCCTTGATGATGCTGCGCTGGCAGCATCGCTGGGAAGCCGCGAGCCGCGACTTTCGGGTTCGCCTGCGGCACAGCGCGTGCGGCGCGGAAACCGAGCCGACTCCGATCTGCGCCCATTGCCGGAAGGAAATCGACCCGCGCGACGTCGACTGGCGCGAAGGGCCGGGGCTGGCCCAGGTCGTTCCGCACTATGAACGCCGGCGCTTCAACGGCGCGGTGACGGCGCGCCGCCCGGGCGGACGCCCGCTGGTCGATACGATGATCGAATTGTTCGGTGATCGATGGGCGACGCTGGTGGTGCGCGCGATGTTCACGCGCATCAACCGCTTCGATGACATTCAGCGCGACACGTTGATGGCGACCAATATCCTGACCGGCCGCCTCGAACGGCTGATCCGGCAGGGCATATTGCGGACCATTCCCTATTCGGCGCACGCCGACCGCGTCGAATATCGGCTGACCGAAAAGGGTCGCGACCTTTATCCCGTATTGCTGGCTCTGCTCCAGTGGGGCGACCGCTGGTTTTCCGACGAACGCGGCCCGCCGCTGATCCTGACGCACAAGCCATGCGGTCACGACCTTCGGATGGTCGTTGCCTGCAATCATTGCGACGGCGAAATCGGCATACACAATCTGACGTTCGAGATCGAATGAGCGTCAGGAGCCGGCATTGAAGCGCAGCCGCGCTAGTTAAGCCGCGTCCATGTCTTGGTTCGACAGAAAAAGGCGAGGCAGCCCTTTACTTCCAGCTTGCCGTTGCCGAGCAGTCGCAGTTCGCCGCGCGATGCCCCGTCGCCCGTTTCGGGGTCGTACACAGGCCCGCCTTTCCATTCCGACGGGCCCCCCTTGAAATTCTGGAGCACGACCAGTCCCATCAGCCGGCGCTGGCGTAGCTTGGGATCGCCGTTCCGCACATCGCGCAGATCGGGATTGGCGCGCAGCCGCTTTGCATCGACCACCTTGCCGCATAGCGCCGCGCCGCAGCGATAGATTTCGACCCGTCCGCCTTCGCTGCCCGTCGCCCACAGCCCAACGGGATCGGCGGCCATGGCGCTTGCGGGGGCAAGGGCGGCGGCGGCAGCGAGGCCCATCGCGATCGCGCGGCGGCTCATGCCACCTGCTCCCGGCTCGCGGGCGCGTTCAGCAAAGCGAGCGCTTCGGCCAGGAGGGGGCGGTCGTCGTGCTGCCAGGGATGAAAGCCCGGCCGCATATAGCCAACCACACCTTTGAGCAGATGCCGCATCAGGCCGTGCCTTCCATAGAGATAGGCGAGCAAGTGCCGCCACGTCGTCCAGTCGTTGCGACCGTCCTGCCGCAACAAATCTGCGGTATTGCGGAAAATCACATAGTGAAAGCGCAAAGTCGTAACGCCCATGACGGCGCAGCGCTTCAACCAGCGCCGCAGCGGCATCATGTCACGCGTCGCATGAAGATAGGTGTCGTAGGCGACCGCCTTATGTTCGATTTCCTCGATCGCGTGCCACCGCCACAAACGCCGCGCTTCCTCGCTCGCGCCGCCCAGATGCCCGGGATTCGCGAGCGCGTCATGCGCCAGCGTCGCGGTAAAATGTTCGAGTGCGCAGGTTGCCGCCAATTGCTGGATCGGCGGGCGCCGTTTCGCCCATGCGATCGTCCGGCGCGCGCGTTCTTCGAGCGGGGCGATGTCGTAGCCGACATCTTCGGCCTGGCGATTAAAGACGACATGTTCGCGCGAATGCATCGATTCCTGATAGATGAAATCGTCGATCTGGCCACGCAGCGGCTGCGGCGTGCCTTCGCGATACTGCCGGACCGATGTCATGAAGAATTTCTCGCCGACAGGGAAGGTGGACGACAGCGCGTTGAAAAAGGCGGTGCGACCGGGGTCGCCGCTGTGCCACCAGCGCGGCGGGGCCTGCTCGCGGCCGAACTTCATGTCGCGCTTCTCGATCCGGAGATCGGGAGGCGTGGGCGTGTCGAGGGTCATGAACAACTCCTGCGAATCATCAACATTAACATCAATGTTTATAATGTAAATATTCGCCATTCGCAAGAGATGCTACTATCCTGTTTCAGAACGGCTTTTTCGGAAGCCGATCGGAAGGCTGTTTCGCTTGCGTACATTGGTCTAAGGCCATGTGGACCGTAGGTGGAGGAAAGAGCGATGGCGCGAATGTACAAGATGGCGCGGCCCGCCCCGAAACGCCGCAAGCGATCGGGCGCGGAGGTATGCGAAGAAGGGCTGGTCGCGGCGCGTCGTCTGCTGCTTGACGGCGGTCCGGGTGCCGTGACGCTTGCCAACGTCGGCGAAGCAATCGGCATGTCGCACGCCAATGTGCTGCATCATTTCGGCTCGGCGGCGGGTCTGCAATCGGCGCTGATGGGATCGATGATCCAGGATCTGACGGGCGCGCTGGATAATGTCGTCGACCTGCTGAAAACTGACGATGCGGCGCCGCGCACGATTGCCGATCATGTTTTCGATGCCTTTGACAAGGGCGGCGCCGGGCCGCTCGCGGCGTGGATCGTTCTGTCGGGCGATGTTGGCCGCCTCGAGCCGATCCGCGAAGCGGTCGGTGCGCTCGTCACCGCGATCGTCGGTCAGTCGAAGGATGCCGCCGCGCGCGAGCGCGTCCGCGCCGCAGTGCTGATGGTCGCTGTCAGCGCGTTCGGCGATGCCGTGATCGGCCCCTATCTACGCGATATGCTGGGCCAGAAGGATGATGCGATGCGCGATCTCGTCACCCGCTTCCTGCCGCTGTTCCTGTCTCCCGGCTTCCTGGGGCTGGCCGACGACTAGGGTCAGTATCTTGGGGTCAGGGGCCGGCCGCGAGCAGGATGCAATCGTCGGATGCCGAAACGCGATGCGCGATGCCGCTGCGTTCCATCGCCTTGACGAACCCATCCGCGTCGCCTGCCAGGCGGCTCAACTGAGCCATGTCGCGCAGGTGGATGGTGCGATAGCCGCGCCGGATCGCGCCCGCTTGCTCGAGCGCGGCAAGATGGGCGCTCACGACCTTGCGCGACAGGCCGCAGAGTTCGGCCAGATCCGACTGGCTGAGCGGTACGTCGGCGTCGCGCGCGAAGGTCAGGAGCCGCGCGGCGATGCGTCCGCGGGGCCTCAGCGACAGCATCTGCGCCAGTCCGTGCACGCTGGCGTCGAGTTGCCCGTACACCAGTTCGCTCGTCGCCTTCCAGAGCGCGGGGAGGCGATGCCCGATCCGGTCGAGCATCGTGTCGCTGATCGTCAGGACGCGGCTCGGCCGGCTGGCGATCGCGGTCACGATACGCGGACCGCCGCCCATCTGGCGCGACTGACCGAAGGCGTCACCGGCGCGGGCGATGCCGACCAGCACGGTCTTTTCCCCCGCCGCGGCTTCGAGGCGCAGCATCCCGTCGAGCGTGATGACGATCCCGGTCGCCATGTCCCCTTCGCCATAGACCCATTGCCCGCGCGCGAGCGTTACCAGCCGGCCATCGGCGGCAATCGCCTGCTGCACCGCAGGATCGCAGCGACCAAACCATCGGCATTGGCGGAGCTGTTCGGCAATAGTCATGAACAATTGTAACGAAAGTGGCATTTGATTGCCAGCGTTTGCGCTATCGTCGCCGGGATAATGCGGGAGAGTTCCATGACGTCGATACAGATGCACCCCCTGTCGCCGCACGTCGGTGTCGAAGCGACCGGGCTCGATTTGAACCATCTCGACGAGCAGGATATCGGGCTTCTTCGGCAGGCCGTCGCCGAGCACGGCGTCCTCTTCGTGCGCGATCAGACGCTCACCCCCGAACAGCATATCGCTTTCGCCCGCCGCTGGGGCGAGATCGACATCAACAAATATTTCCCTGCCAATGGCGGGCACCCGGAAATTGCGGAGGTCCGCAAGTCGGAAAGCCAGCAGACCAATATCGGCGGCGGGTGGCACACCGATCACAGCTATGACCAGATCCCTGCCATGGGCTCCATCCTACTCGCCCGCGAAACTCCGCCCAGCGGCGGCGATACATTGTTCGCGGGCATGGGCGCGGCTTTCGATTCGTTGTCACCGGGCCTGAAGGACATGTTGCGGACGCTTCGCGCCGTCCACTCGGCCGACCATATCTACAGCGCCGATGGCCTCTATTCGAAGACCGATCAGGGTGTCGATCTGAAGGGGCATGAGGAACGAACGCGCGCGGTGCATCCGGTGGTGATCCGACACCCGCAAAGCGGGCGCGAGATCCTGTACGTCAATCCGGCCTTCACACTGCATTTCGACGGCTGGACGCGCGAGGAGAGCGTGCCGCTTCTCACCTATCTCTATCAGGTCGCGATGCAGGAGCAGTTTCATTGCCGCGTCCAATGGGCGCCCGGATCGCTGGCAATCTGGGACAACCGGTCGACCTGGCATTATGCGATGAACGATTATCACGGCCATCGCCGCCTGATGCACCGCATCACCATTTCGGGCGAACCGCTCGCCTGATTTATGGGGCCAGCCCCCTAAGGTCGTTCGATGCCGTAATCGATCCTGATCCGCACCCAGGCGCCGATCATCGATCGCCCGCCGACCCGCGGCGGCCGCACGCGGAATTGCCACGCCGCCGCCAGCACCGCGCGGTTGATCTGCGATCCTTGCGGATATTCGTCGAGCCCGACGCAATCCTCGACGCGAAACTCGGGGGCGGTGCGACAGGCGATCAGCCCCCATCCCGGCCCACTGGCGGTGGACAGATAGCCGCGCAGTTCGTCGCGGCTCGGTTCGCGATACCATGCCGCGGCATAAAGCGGCTCGCCGTTCGGCGCGCTCCCCACGCG
>LULV01000207.1_pt1 | contig 32293 bp, 37 predicted proteins | sample 728081 | NCBI WGS metagenome assembly LULV01 (sample SAMN03860280, study PRJNA289734) | marine metagenome | biome: seawater column; feature: ocean; material: water; isolation source: Red Sea water column Station 108 - depth 25m | place: Saudi Arabia: Red Sea | collected 2011-10-15 | depth 25 m | reverse complement strand
AAGAAATCTCTTTTACAAACTAAATGGAAAATTAATAAGTCAAAAAAATTAATTTCACTTGTAGAAAGTTCAAAATCAAAAACTTTATACTCCTTATCAACTTTACAAGTGAATGCTATTTTAGAATTAAGATTACAAAAACTGACAGCGTTAGGAATAAATGAAATTGAAATAGAAATTAAGAAGTTAGCTGAATTAATTACAAAATATAAAAAAATAATTTCATCTAAGAAAGAATTGTTAAAAGTAATCAGTGAAGAGTTAAAGAATATTAAAGATAAATATTCATCACCTCGAAGAACTAAAATAATTGATGCTGTATTAAATTACGATATAGAAGAAACCATTCAAAAACAATCTGTATTGATTACTGTTACATTGCAGGGTTACATTAAACGTGGATCTTTGAATAGTGTTAAGACACAAAAAAGAGGAGGTAAAGGAAAAACTGGCATGACTACTAGAAACGAAGACTCTGTAGTTCAAACTCTATCAGTAAATACCCATACCTCAGTTTTGTTTTTCTCTACAGAAGGTTTAGTTTATAGAATAAAAGCCTGGAAAATACCTGAGGGATCTTCAGTTTCTAAGGGAAAATCGTTGTTTAATATTCTTCCACTAAAAAACCATCAGTCAATAAGTTCTATTATGCCTTTTCCCGATAATGAATCTGAAATGAAAAATTATCAAATTGTATTTGCTACTGCTCAAGGGAAAATCAGAAAAAATAGTTTAGAGGATTTTTCTTCAATCAATACATCTGGAAAAATTGCAATGAAATTAGACAATAATGATAAAATTGTTGGAGTTAAAATTTGCAAGGATGATCAAGATATAATTTTAAGTACCAAATTAGGAAAATGCATACGTTTTGAGTCTAAAAAATTGAGAGTTTTTAAGGGTAGATCCTCTAAAGGGATTAAAGGTATTGTTTTGTCTCCAAACGATCAAATTGTCTCTCTTTCAATTATAGATAATGATAAATCTAAAAAAAATGGGAAGAAGTCAAAAGATGAGCAATCAGAATTAAAAGCTAAAGAAAAGTTCATATTATCAATAACAGAAAATGGTTTTGGTAAAAAAACTAGTCATACAGAATATAGAGTAACTAATAGAGGTGGGAAGGGAATTATCGGAATTATAAATTCACCAAGAAATGGTAATATCTCATCCTCTTTCCCTGTATATGATGGTGATGAAATACTTATATCGACTAACAAAGGAAGAGTAATACGTGTAGCGGTAAAAGAAATTAGAACTGCGGGTAGAAATACTCAGGGTGTTAGAATTATTAAATTAACTGGAGAAGAAAAAGTTGTTTCAGCTGATAAAATAGATGATAACTTAGTTTAATGAATAAAGTTGCAATCTATCCTGGAACATTTGATCCAATTACATTTGGCCATATTGATGTTATTAAAAAAGGTTTAAAACTTTTTGATAAGATTGTTGTTGCAGTATCTAACGTTGAAAATAAGGATTATTTATTCGATTCTGATGAACGAATTGAAATTGTAAAAAAAGCTTTATTTTATGATTTGAAACTGAACAAAAAAAAAGTTGTCGTAATTTCTTTTAGCTCTTTAACCACTGAATTATGCAAAAAATATAAGTCAAATATTATTCTAAGAGGATTAAGAGCAGTTTCAGATTTTGAATATGAATTTCAACTAGCAGGGATGAATAGAAAATTAAATAAAAATATTGAAACTCTTTTTTTAATGTCTGATGTTGAAAATCAGATTATTTCATCAAGATTTGTTAAAGAAATAGTAAATTTAAAAGGTGATATCAAAAAATTTACTACCAAAAGTACAATTAAATTACTAAAAAGAAAATATGAATAAAATTTTAATAAATATATTTATTTTCTTTTTTTTAACCATAAACCAAGTAATGTCACAGGAGAATATTATGATTTTGAAACTTAAAGATGGAGATGTTAAAATTGAATTATTTGAAGATGTAGCACCTAATCATGTTAAAAGAATTAAAGATTTAGCCAATAGCGGTAAATATGATAATGTTGTTTTTCACAGAGTTATTGATGGTTTCATGGCACAAACTGGTGATGTAAAATTTGGAAATTCATCATCAAGTGATTTTAATTTAAGAATGGCAGGGATGGGAGGTTCAGATTTACCAGACCTAAAACAAGAATTTAATAACTTACCTCATGATAGAGGAACTTTATCAATGGCTAGATCACAAGATCCAAATAGTGCAAATAGTCAATTTTTCATTTGTTTTAAACCTGCTCCTTTTCTAGATAACCAATATACAGTTTTTGGAAAAGTGATCGAAGGAATGGAATTTGTTGATAAAATTAAACGTGGTGATGAAAACAATAATGGTGCCGTCACAGATCCAGATAAAATAATTAGTTTTAAATCATTATAATATTTAATGGCATTAAAAGAATTTGCCTTTAAATTATTGAACAAAGATGGCTATGCAAGAGAAGGAATTATAGAAACGCATAGAGGTATTATTAGAACTCCTGCTTTTATGCCAGTTGGAACTCAGGCAACTGTAAAAGCTTGTACGATTGACGATATTAAAAAAACTGGCTCAGATATAATTTTAGCTAATACATATCATTTAATGATCCGTCCAGGAGTTGAACGAATTCAAAACGCTGGCGGATTACATTCCTTTATGAATTGTGATTTACCAATACTTACTGACTCAGGTGGTTTTCAAGTAATGTCTCTTTCAAAATTAAATAAAATAGACCGAGAAAAAGGTGCAATTTTTAACTCTCATGTTGATGGAAAAAAATTTTATTTGAGCCCTGAAGAAAGTATAAAAATTCAACTTGGCTTGAACTCAGATATTGTAATGATCATGGATGAATGTCCTAAGAAAACAAATGACTATGAACTGATTAAAAAATCAATGGAACTATCATTATATTGGGCTGATAGATCCAAAAAAGCCTTTGGAAAAAATCCTCATAAAGCTCTTTTTGGCATAGTCCAAGGAGGCCTTTTTAAAGATTTGAGACTTTTGTCTCTAAAAGGTTTGTTAAAGCTAAATTTTGATGGATATGCCATTGGTGGTCTTGCAGTAGGTGAAACACAAGAGGAAATGTTTAAAGTTTTGGATGACATTAAGGAAAATCTTCCAGAAAATAAACCACATTATTTAATGGGTGTGGGCACACCTTCTGATATTTTAGGTGCAGTTAAAAGAGGAATAGACATGTTTGATTGTGTAATGCCGACTAGATCAGGGAGAACAGGTCTGGCTTTTACATGGAATGGAAGAATAAATATTAAAAATAATAAATATCAAAATGACAATTCACCTCTTGATGAAAAGTGTAAGAATTTAAATTTAAACAAATATTCAAAAAATTATTTGAATCATTTATTCAATACTAATGAAATTTTAGGGTCGATGCTTTTAACGTTAAATAATATCAACTTTTATCAAGAATTAATGAGCGAAATAAGAAAAAATATTCAAAAAGGCACTTTTAATGAATTTCATGATAAATACATAGATAAGTTGTGATAAAGAAACTATATGTCTCATCAATTCCTATTTGAAATATTAAAATAAATATGTATATACGAAGTAATTTTGGGCCGTTAGCTCAGTTGGTAGAGCAATTCCCTTTTAAGGAATGGGTCGATGGTTCGAGTCCATCACGGCTCACCATCAATTAATACTTATATTTTAATTGGTGGGTAATCCAAAATTATACTATTTGTCCACTCGTTTATTTTTTTAATTCGATTGTCAGGTGAGGGGTGTGTGCTAAGAAATTCAGATTGTTTTTTTCCCTTACTAAATTTTTTCATTCTTTCCCAAATTTTAGGTGTTTCTCTTATATCGTAACCAGACAAAGAGGCAAAAATCATACCCAAATAGTCAGCTTCAGTTTCTTGTTTTCTATTAAAAGGGTTCATTATACCTAGTTGAGAGACCATACCAATAGTATTCATACCTGTTGTTCTATTAACTTGAGATAATTTTCCACCAGATAATATATCAATAACATTTGTCCCTACATTTAAAACAACACCTCTGCTTGCTCGTTCTACGGAGTGTTTTGCTACAGCATGTGCAATTTCATGACCCATGACAGCAGCTAAGCCATCAGTATTTTTGGTTACTTCTAATATGCCTGAAAAAACTGCTATTTTACCTCCTGGCATACAAAATGCATTTCTCATATTTTTTTTATCGATTAATATATATTCCCAATCAAAACCAACTGTCGGATCATCAAGTTTTGATTGATAAAAATATTCTCCTATAGAATTTTCCATTCTTTTGCCAATTTCTTTAATTTGATTAAGTTTTGGTCCTGTTATTAATTTTTCTTTTTCCTTAATTTTTTCAAAAATTTGGGCTGCCTGAGCATTTAATTTAGCTTCAGGGATTAGTTTTAATTGTTTTCGATCAGTGATTGGTGCAGTAGCACATGAATTCAGAGCTAAACTACAACAAGTACAACCAACATAAGTTAAGAATTTTCTTCTATCCATTTTTAATTATCATTGATAATATATTTTAAAATGAATCTAAATAATAAAATATTAGTATTTTTATTTATTATTGCGATTTCTTTTGTAGTTTACTCTAGTTTTAAATAAATTTTATGAAAAAGAATAAAAAAAAACGATCACTTACTCTTATTCTTAGAAATTATTTTATAACGGGTGTAGTGGTATTAATTCCTATTGGTTTTACTTTATATTTAAGTAAAATTTTAATAGGCATTTCTTCTAAAATAATTCCAGAAAATATAAATCCTAATAACTACTTACCTTTTGCAATACCTGGAATAGAAATAATTATTTCTGTAGCATTTATAACAATTGTTGGGGGATTATCATTATCCTTTTTAGGTAAACGAATTCTCAAACTTATTGATGATCTATTTAAAAGAATTCCTGTTTTAAGAACTATTTATTCAGCAATAGTACAAATGACCGAGACATTTTCTAATAAAGATGACAATGATAAAAAAAGTGTTGTTTTAGTAGAATACCCAAGAAAAGGTGTTTGGGCTGTTGGATTTGCAACAAAAGAAAATAAAGGTGAAATGGCTGAAAAAACAAATAAAAAATTAATAAACGTATTTGTTCCAACTACACCAAATCCTACAAGTGGTTTTTTACTAATGTTTCCTATAGATGAAGTTATATATCTGAATATGACATTTGAAGAGGCATCCAAATTTATTGTTTCTGCAGGAACATCCACAGGTAAGAATTAAGCTATATCGTTAATTATATCTGCACGATCATATAATTTAATTAAAGGTTTAAATCTCCCTATATCTTCTTTTTCATTTTCAATTCTTTTAATTTCTTTTTCAGCTAAAATAAAAAGATTATGATTATGTATTGGATCTGCCAATTTAAAGTTTTTTATTCCACTTTGTTTAAAACCAAGAATATCTCCAAAACCTCTTAATTTCATATCCTCTTCAGATATTTTAAATCCATCATTAGAGTCTTTTAATATATTAATTCTTTTTTTAGCATTTTCACTTAGATTTGACTTAAACATTAATACACATGAAGACTCTTTGTTGCCTCTTCCAACTCTACCTCTAAGTTGATGTAATTGAGACAAACCAAACTTATTTGCATTTTCTATTATAATTACATTTGCATTAGGAAAATCTATACCAACTTCAATGATAGTAGTAGAAACTAATATCTTAAATTCATTTCTTAAAAATTTGTTTAAGATTTCCTCTTTTTCCTCAATGGTTGTTTTTCCATGGAGTAAATAAACCTCATTTGGAAAAATTTTTTTTAGATATTCAGACTTTTTAATCGCTGAAGAATGATCAATTTTTTTTGACTCTTCTATAAGAGGGCATACCCAAAAAATTTGATTTCCAAGTTGTATTTCTTTCTTGATGAATTTAATTACATCCTCAATCTTACTTTCAATTTTACTATAAGTTTTTACAGGTTTTCGGTTATTCGGTTTTTCTCGTATAATTGAAAGATCCATATCTCCGTAAATAGTCATTGTTAAAGTACGTGGAATTGGTGTTGCTGTCATTAAAAGAACATCACAATCTTTCCCAGCTTTATCAGATAATTTTTTTCTCTGACTAACTCCAAATTTGTGTTGTTCATCAATTATTATTAAACCTAGTTTTTTGAATTCTACTTTTTTTTGAAATAAGGCATGTGTTCCAAAAATAATATCAATTTCTTTTTTAATAAGTTTATTTAAAATTTTTTTCTTATCTTTGTATGATGATTTTCCAGAAAGTAATTCTATTTTAATATTTTTTGGATATATTTTTTTTGCTAATAAAAAATGCTGTCTTGCTAATATTTCTGTAGGAGCCATTACTGCTACTTGAAAATCAGAACTGATGGTATTGAATGCAGATAATAACGCTACAATTGTTTTACCACTACCAACATCACCCTGAAGTAATCTGAACATCTTGTTATCTGAGCACAAATCTTTATTAATCTCATTTAATGTTTTAGTTTGATCATTGGTTAAAGAAAAATCTAATTTTGATATTATTTCACCTTGTTTTTTAATATCGAATTTTTTCTTTGTTTTTTTTATTTTTTTGATCTTTTTTCTAATTTCTGAATTAACTAAAAAAGTTGAAAAAATTTCATCAAAAGCAAGTCTTTGATAGAAATTTTCCTTGAATTTACCAATGTTTTCTGGATCGTGTAATTTTTTGATTGAGTCATTCCAACCAATATTACCAAAATTTTTTAATATATCTTTTGAGTGCCACTCATCGATCTGAGGTAAATTTTTAATAATTTGAAATATTATTTTATTATAAACCTTTTCACTAATTCCCTCAGTTAATGAATAGGTATTATGCTTTTGTTTTATTATAGATGAGTCTTCTGAAATATATTTAGGATTTGTTAATTGATATTTATTTCGAAAGTATTTAATTCTACCACTAATTGTTACTTCTTTTCCAATAGGTAATATTTTTCTAATATATCCTTCGTAACTATTAAAAAAAACACAATCTATTTCACCAGTTTCATCTTTGCATAAAACTCGATTTGGTAAGTTTCTTACTCTTGGAAATGAATATTTTTGAGGAATTATAGTTATAGTTTGTATCTCATCTATTTTTAAATCTTTTATTTTCGAAGATAAACTTCGATCTGTATAAGATTTTGGTAATTTCCATAACAGATCAAAAATACTATTAATTTTTTTTCTTTTTAATAAATTTGATGTTTTTAAACCAACACCTTTTATAGATTTTAGGTCTGATAATAAATATTCATAATTTCTTTTAATATCCATAAACTAATATTATATTCCTAATATGAACGCCGATATAGAACAAATAAAAAAAAAAATTATATACAGATCAAATTATCGCGGCACCAAAGAAATGGATAAACTTTTAGGAGCATTCACTAATAAATACATAGATCAATTAGATGTTAAAGATTTAAATGAATTAATAAAATTCTTAGAAATAGATGATAATAATCTTTACAATTTTTATAATGGTTTAAAAACCAATATTGAATTTGAAGATAACAAAATTAATAATTTATTTAAAAATTTTAAATATTAACAATTATATGGCGGAGAGACTGGGATTCGAACCCAGGAAAGAGTTGCCCCTTTGCCGGTTTTCAAGACCGGTGCTTTCAACCGCTCAGCCATCTCTCCGTGTAGAAGCTTTTATAATTAAAAATATTTAATTCAACAATAAAATAGTCTAATTACTCATGATATTTTATTCATTTAATTAGTATGAAAAATGATTTTAACAAAGGTTTAATATTAACTTCTTTAGGTTCTTTTTGGTGGGGATTTATTGGAGTTATATATTTTGAGTCAGTTTCTTTTATTGGTCATACTGAATTAGTTGTTCACAGATGTCTGTGGACAGCAGTAATGTTAATTTTTACCACAACATTTCTGTCTAAATGGAAAATTTTTTTAAAAGAAGTAAAAGATAAAAAAAAATTAATTGCATTATTTTTGTCTGGTTTTTTAATTTTTGTTAATTGGTCTATATGGATATATGCTGTTGCATCTGAAAGGATTATTGATGCTAGTTTTGGTTATTTTATAATGCCAATAATTAGTGTTCTTTTGGGGTATATTTTTTTTAAAGAGGAACTAAACAAAAAAAGGATTTTTTCAATTATTCTAGTTTTTGTCTCAATATTGATTTTAATTTTTTTTAATCTTAAATCATTACCATGGGTCGGTCTCATTGTAGCTTTTAGTTGGGCCTTTTATAATTTAGTTCGAAAAAAAATCGAAATTGATACCGATATTGGGTTGCTAATTGAAAGTTTATATATTTTCCCTTTTGCTTTAGTTGCATTTTACATAATTGCAAATAATGGTCTAAACGACTTTAACTTAAGTAATCCAGGATTAAGTCTATACTTACTTTTAGCTGGTCCGATGACTGTGATTCCTTTGTTTCTATATGTAAGAGGGGTTGAGTTAATTGGATTAGGACCTACCGGAATGATATTTTATATAACGCCAACATTACAGTTCATTTTAGGTTATTTTTATTATGGAGAGGATTTTTCATTAGTTAAATTTCTAAGTTTTATTATTATTTGGATTGCTGTAATTATATATTTAAATGACTTATATGAAAAAAATTAAAATTTTTTTTTTAATTCTATTTTTTCTAAATTCCAACTTATTTGCAAATGAGAATACAGATTTTGAAAAGTGGAAAAAAGATTTCAAACAAAGAGCTTTAGCAAATAATATTTCTGAGAAAACTTTTGATCTGGTAATGACAGATACTAAGTTCTTAGCAAATGTTATAAAATATGACAGATACCAGCCTGAATTTTATGAAGACACCAAAACTTATATATCAAAGAGATCTTCTACAAAAAAATTAAATAAAGGTATCGACTTCTATTTAAATAATAAAGATTTGATTAATATTGTTGAAAATAAGTTTAAAATTGAGAAGGAACTTCTATTGTCATTGATGGGCATTGAAACAAATTATGGAACTTATGTTGGAAAAATGGATATCCTTTCCTCACTAGCAACTTTAAGTTATGATAAAAGAAGATCTGAATTTTTTACTAAAGAGCTTTTAATCTTATTAAAATTAATTGATGAAAATCAGATAGATTATAAATCATTGTATGGTTCATGGGCAGGTGCATTTGGTTTTTTTCAATTCATGCCCTCAACCATAAAAAATCACGCAATTGATTTTAATACAGATAATTATATTGATTTAAAAAATTCTCATGATGCTTATGCTTCAGCAGCTAATTATCTTAAAAAAATTGGTTGGAAAAAAGACTCACCTTGTTTTTATAGAATAGATCTTAAAGAAGATATTCCAAAAAAATATTTGAATGTTTCTGCAAAAAAACTCCAAAATAAAAAAAAATTAGGATTTTTTAAGAAATATATTGATAATTATGATGATATAAGCTTTCTAAAATCAAATCATAATGTTGCAATAATCACTCCAGACAAAGATATTATTCCTGGTGCAGATACTTTAAATCCTGCATATATTGTATTTGATAACTACGAAATAATTCTCCAATGGAATAGATCTCTAAGATTTGCTTTAGCTGTTTGTACCTTAAAAGATAAATTTAAAAATGAATTATAAAATTTTATTAATATTTTTGTTATCAATATTTTTGATAGGTTGTGAACAAGTAGCAATGAAGCCAGATAAGATTGAAACAAAAATAGAGAAAAAATATAGTAATAGTGGCTTTGCTTTAATCTTTGACGAAAATGTAAAAAAAATTAAAAAATTAGATGATAGATCATTAATGATTCATCACAAATCACTTAAAAGAAAATCTGCTGTTAAGATTACAAATCCAAAAAACGGAAAGTCTTTAATTGCAGAAGTAAAATCTAATAACCAAAAATTTTCAGATTTTTACAATTCTGTTATATCTAGAAGAATTGCTGAAGATTTAGATCTTGATTTCAATGAACCCTTATTGGAAATAGTGTTAATATCTAGAAATTCTACTTTTATTGCAAAAAAAAGTAAAACTTTCGATGAGGAAAAAAACGTTGCAGAAAAGGCGCCAATTGATGGTATTCAAATTAATGATTTAAGCAAAACTAAGAAAAAAGAAAAAAAAACAACTAAAGAAAAATTTTCTTACTCAATAAAGATTGCTGATTTTTACTATAAATCTACTGCTAAAATGATGATTTCTAGAATCAAAGATGAAACTTCTATAAAAAACTCTAGGATAAAAAAATTATCTCAAACTAAATTTAGAGTATTAATAGGTCCTTTTAATGATATAAAAAGTTTGAAAGAGTCATTTGAGAAGTTAAAATCTCTTAATTTCGAAAACTTAGAAGTGCTAAAAAATGTTTAAAAATTTTCTAATTACAATTCTTATAACTTTTTTTATTTCTAACAGTGCGCATTCTAATATTGAGATAAAAGCAAGAACAGCAATCTTACAAGATTTTTTGTCGGGTGAAATTTTATATGAAAAAGAACCAGACAGATCAATTTATCCTGCTTCAATGACAAAAATAATGACCTCCATTATTGCTTTTGATTTAATTAAATCAGGCGATTTAACTTTAGATGAAAAATTTATTATTTCAGAGAAAGCTTGGCGTCTATCAACTTCTGGATATTCTTCAATGTTTGTTATGGTCAATGATGAGGTGAGTGTAGAAAATTTACTTAGAGGTATTATTGTTGCCTCAGGAAATGATGCTTGTGTTGCATTAGCTGAAGGAATAGCAGGAACTGAAGAGGAATTTGCAATTATGATGACTTCCAAAGCACAAGAAATTGGTATGAGTAATACAAATTTTGCAAACTCATCTGGAATTAATGATCCTGACAATTATTCAACTGTAAAAGACATAATGATAATGTCTCATTATTTAATTAAAAACTATCCAGAATATTACGAGTGGTTCAGTGAAAAAGAATTTACTTGGGATAGAACTGGTGGCGATCCAATTACTCAAGGAAATAGAAATCCACTTTTATATAAAAATATGGGTGCAGATGGAATTAAAACTGGATATCTTGCAGTGGAAAAATATTCTTTAGCATCATCATTAGAAAGAAAAGGTAGACGGTTAATTGCAGTAGCTAGTGGCTTTGAAACTAAAAATTCTAGATCTAGAGAAAGCTCAAAACTATTGACATATGGTTTAACGAATTTTGATTTAGTAGAAATAAACAAATCGGGAGAAGAATTTGATAGCGTTGATGTTTGGTTAGGAAAAAAGGATTCTGTTAAAGTTTATACTAAAGAAGATATCTATAAAATTATAAAAAAAGGTAAGAAAAAACTATTAAAAGTTAAAATGTTATATGAAGGACCTGTGGAAGCGCCAATTAGTAAAGATCAAGTTTTAGCCAAATTAAAGATCATTTACGATGATGAATTAATTGATGAATATGATCTTTTAGCAAAAGAACAAGTTAATAAAGTAAATATTTTTTCAAGATTAATGAAATCCTTAAATTATTTGATTTGGGGTGATGTCTAAAAAAATTGTTATAGCCTTTGAAGGTATTGAGGGTAGTGGAAAAACTTTTCATATTGACAATGTTTCTAAATATTTAAAAAGAAAAAAGATACCTCATATAAAGATAAGAGAGCCTGGAGGGAATAAGAACTCAGAAAAGATAAGAAAATTAATTCTAGATAAGAAATCTAATTTTAATAAAAATACTGATTTATTACTTTATTTAGCGGCTAGAAGTGAAAACATGGATAATTTGAAAAAAAATTTTAGAAAAAAGATAATTTTGCTAGATAGGTTTACCGACTCTACCATTGCTTATCAACATTTTGGAATGGGTGTAAATTTAGATATTATTAAAAAGATTAATAATCATATTTTAAAATCATTTAAAGTAGATTTTACATTTTTAAGTATTGTTAACATAAACAATATGCAAAAAAGATTGAAACAACGAAAAAAACTTAATCGTTACGATACATTCAAAGAAAAATTTTATAAAAAAGTACAAAATGGTTTTTTAAGAGGATTACAGGATAATCTTTTAGTTTTTGCTAAATTATTTGACCAAAAAAGATTACCATCAAAGATTTTATTAACTGGTCAAAAAGGTATTGGCAAATGTACTCTTGCTTATCATTTAATTAATTTTGTTTTATCAAAAGATGAAGAAATGCCTTATGATTTAGCTGAATTTAAAATAAATTTAGATAATCGCTCATTTAAGTTAATTCAAAATGGTTCATGTCCAAATTTTAATTTAATAGATATAAATCCTGATAAAAAAAACATAGATATAGAACAAATTAGAGAATTAATAATTCAACTCAATAAGTCTTCATTCAACAATAAGCCAAGATTTGTTTTAATTGATAATATTGAATATTTGAATTTAAATTCAGTAAATGCGCTGTTAAAAACGTTAGAGGAACCGAATGATAATATATTTTTTATTTTAATAAATAGTAATAAGAAAATAATTCCAACACTTCTATCTCGTTGTATTAATTTCAATATATCCCTAGAAAATGATAAGGTTAATGAAATTAGTTCACTTCTTTTTGATAATGATATTGATAATCTCTTAAATAAAGATTTATTAAATTATTATTCTACTCCTGGAGAAATTTATAATCTTTTAAAATTTTCTGAAGAAAAAAAGATTAATTTAAAAGACATAAATTTAAAAGATTTTTTATTAAAACTTATAAGTGAAAATATTTATAAAGATGATAAGCAATCAAAAACATTTGTTTACAATATACTTGAATTATTTTTGATAAAAGATATTTCAGTTTCAAATTCAGATGTTTACAATTATTTTTTGAAAAGAATAAATGATTTTAAGAAATTCAATTTAGATGATGAATCTTTATTTTTAGAAATAAATTCAAAGCTTTTAAATGGATAAAAATTATTATATTACAACACCCATTTATTATCCCTCAGCCAAACCACATATGGGACATGCTTATTCGAGTATTATCGCTGATTTTTTTGCCAGGTTTAAAAGAATAGATGGATTTAAAGTTTATTTTCTGACTGGGACTGATGAGCACGGTTTAAAAATTCAAAGAGCTGCAGAAAAAAAAGGAGTTGAACCTCTAGCGTTCTGCGATGAAATCAGCAAAACATTCAAGAATTTATCAAAAACTCTAAATTTAACAAATAATGATTTTATAAGAACTACTGAGTCTCGACACAAAAAATCTGTTCAATATTTATGGGAAGAATTGAAAAAAAATGATGATATTTATTTATCAAAATATTCTGGTTGGTATTCAGTATCGGATGAAGCGTTTTACAATGAGGATGAAATTGAAGATCTTGATAATAAAAAAGTGGCCATATCATCTAAATCTCCTGTTGAATGGGTTGATGAGGAGTCTTATTTTTTTAGATTATCTAAGTGGGAAAAGGCATTATTAGAATTTTATGAAAAAAATCCTGATTTTATTTCTCCAGCCTCTAGAAAAAATGAAGTCATAAGTTTTGTTAAAAGTGGATTAAAAGATTTGTCAGTGAGTAGAAAAAGTTTTTCTTGGGGTATAAAAGTTCCGAATGATAATGAACACGTAATTTATGTGTGGTTAGATGCTCTCACTAATTATATTAGTGCTTTAAATTATCCCAATAAAGATGATGAATTATATAAAAAATTTTGGCCAGCATCTGTTCACTTGATTGGAAAAGATATATTAAGATTTCATGCAATATATTGGCCTGCGTTCCTATTGGCTGCAAAAATTACTCCTCCAAAAAAAGTTTACGGACATGGGTGGATATTATCTAATGAGGAAAAAATGTCTAAATCAAAAGGAAATATATTGGATCCATTAGAAATTATAAAACAATATGGATTGGATCCTTTGAGATATTATTTAATAAAAGAAGTTTCATTTGGAAATGATGGTAATATTTCTCAAGAAAGATTAGAGGATTGTATTAATAGTGATTTAGCCAATAATTTTGGTAATTTATGTCAACGTGTATCTGCATTTGTTATTAAAAATTGTGATAGCAAGGTGCCAGAAAAAATTAAATTTGAAAATGATGATATAAAAATTTTAGATGAATATAGCCAGAATTTAGATAAGTTGAGATCGGAAATAGATAATCAAAATATTAACTATTATATTGATTATATTGTAAATCGATTATTTGAAGCCAATAAATATTTTAATGACCAGGAGCCGTGGAAAAAAAAAGATGATAAAATTAGGTTAAATACAATAGTTTATACAACTCTTGAAATTGTTAGAAAAGTAACTTTTTTATTATATCCAATTATTCCGCAATCATCTCTTAAAGCACTTAAAATTTTCAATCTTGAAGAAAAAGATGTAATTTTTCAGTCAATTGGAAATAATGAATTTTTAAAAAAAGGAAGTGCTATTAATAAAATTGATATATTATTTAACAAAATAGAAAAAGAAAATGATTGATTCACATTGTCATCTAGATCATGAGCCATTATTTAGTGATCTAAAAAATGTTATACAACGATCAAAAAAAATTGGTGTTAAAAAATTATTAACAATCTCAACATCTATTGAAAGCTTTTCCAGAGTTAAAGAAATTGTAAATAAAGATGAAATTATATTTGGTACAATTGGAATACACCCACATGAGGCAGATAAAAATAACGTCAACTCAGAATTTTTTACAAAAAATTTAAATCAAAATAAAAAAATTATTGGAGTTGGGGAAACTGGTCTTGATTTTTATTATGATAATTCAGATAGAGATAAACAAATAGAAAGTTTTAAGATACACATTAAAGCTGCATTAGAAGCGAATATACCATTAATTATTCATTCAAGAAATGCTGAAGAAAAAACTTACGAAGTATTAAATGAATATAAAGATGAAAAGTTAAAAATTTTGATGCATTGTTTCACGGGATCTCAAAAATTTGCAGAAAAGCTTTTAAAATTTAATTCTTATTTTTCTGCAAGTGGCATTATCACTTTTAAAAATTCTGTTGATCTTCAGAATACATTTAAGTCTCTTCCATTAGATAGAATTCTTATTGAAACAGATAGTCCTTTTTTAGCTCCAGTGCCAAACCGAGGAAAAAAAAATGAACCGTCATTTATAGATTTTACTGCAGCCAAACTTGCAGAAATAAAGGGCATTGAAAAATCTGAACTTATCAAAATTACCACTAATAATTTTAATAATCTTTTTTTTAATTAAAATTATATGAAGTTTATAATACTTGGTTGTGGTAGTTCAATGGGTGTACCAAGACCAGATGGCTTTTTTGGTAATTGTGATCCTAAAATCAAGAAAAATTATAGAACACGATGTTCTGCACTATTAAAAACCTCTAATCAAAATATATTGATTGATACTTCACCTGATTTACGACAACAATTATTAAGACATAAGATTAAAAAAATAGATAAAGTGCTTTTTTCCCACATGCATGGTGATCAAACACATGGAATAAATGATTTAAGATCATTTTATATAAGTAGCAAAAATCAAATCGATGTATATGCTGATCCATTTACTTCTAAATATTTAAAAAATAGTTTTTCATACATATTCAAAAGTTACTCTAGAGAGTATCCTGCTACTTTAAAATTGCATAAATTACCAAAAACTTTTCTTACATCAAATAATAAGAAAAAAATTTCTGTTAAATCTATTAAAGTTGAACACGGAAAAGTTAAATCTAATTGCTTTATAATTGATAAGAAATTGGCTTATATAAGCGATGTAAGTAAAATTTACACTAAAGATTTTAGATATTTCAAAAATTTGAAGTTTTTAGTCATAGATTGCCTTTGGTATAATTACCATCCATCACATTTTAATTTAGAGACCTCTCTTTCTATGATTAGAAAGTTCAAACCTAAAAAAGCTATTTTAACCAATTTATCTCCAGTATTAGATTACAAAGTTCTAATGAAAATTTTACCAAAAAACACAATACCTGCTTTCGATGGGCTTACTCTAAATTTATAAAATACTCTCTATTTTATTAATTATTTTATTTGATAATGGTTTAGTGAAAGAGGAAAATGTATCCTCAATTTTTCCCTCTTTGTTTATTAAAATCTTATGAAAATTCCACTTTGGTACTGCTGAGCTACCATGATTAGTTTTAGCCCATTTAAATAACTCATGTGCATTATTTCCTTTTACCTCAGAAATAGCTGAAAGTGGAAAGGTGATATTAAAATTGACTTCACAAAATTCTTTAACTTCTGAGTTTTTATTTTTCTCTTGATTAAATGAATTTGACGGTACAGCAAGAACAACTAAACCCTTACTTTTATATTTGTCCCAAAGAATTTGAAGTTCTTCATATTGATTTGTAAATCCACAATAGCTTGCCGTATTTACTACTAATACTACATTATTTTTGAAATCACTAAAATTTATTATATCGCCCGATATGCTCTCAATATTTAGATCAAAAAAAGTTTTTTCATAATTTGCGATAGCTGAACTTTTAAAAAAAAACATAATTATTGTAAAACCTAATATAAATTTTTTTGTCATTTATTAGGTGTAAGTAGTATTAAGAAGTAACCAAATAAAGTGGATAAAAGTGACCCAGTTAGTACTCCTATTTTTACACCATCCATATATTGCATATTCTCAATAAAAGCTAAATTTCCAACAAAAAGACTCATTGTGAAACCGATACCAGTTAGAACACCTACGCCATAAAAGTTATACCAATTTGAATTATTAGGCATTTGAGCAATTTTTGTTTTAATTGACACATATGAAAATACAAAGACACCTAATTGTTTACCTACAAATAATCCTAATAAAATTCCGAGTGGCACTTTGTCTAATAAAGAACTAAAAGATAAGCCCTCTAGAGATACTCCTGCATTGGCAAAAGCAAATAAAGGCATAATACCAAAAGCTACGTAGGGACTTATTGCATGTTCAACTTTGATTAACAATGAAAAATCTTTTTCTTTCTTTCGGTGAGGTATGGTCATGGCTAATAAAACTCCAGCAATAGTAGCGTGAATACCTGAATTATGTGTAAAGTCCCACAGAAATATACCTACAACCAAGTAAGGTAAAAATTTTTTTATATTAAATTTATTTATTACTAACAGGACAATAAAAGCTAACAGCATAAGCGTTAAGTATTTAACACTCAAATCACCTGAATAAAATAAAGCAATGATAACAATCGCTCCTAAGTCATCAATAATTGCTAAAGCGGTTAAAAAAACTTTTAGAGATAACGGCACTCTCTTTCCTAATAGAGATAATACACCAAGTGAGAAAGCAATATCAGTGGCTGAGGGAATAGCCCATCCATTCATAGTTTCGTTATCACCAAAGTTTATAAATACATAAAATAATGCAGGAACCAACATGCCGCCTACAGCAGCAATTATCGGAAGTAAAGCTTGTTTTATATTTGAAAGTTCTCCTTGTAAAAATTCTCTTTTTATTTCTAAAGTGACAAAGAAAAAAAATATTGCCATTAAGGCGTCATTAATCCAATGTAAGACAGATAATTTTAACCCAAAGTTGTTAATACCTATAAATAAGTATTTATTTAAAGTTGAAAAATATAAATCAGATAAATTAGAGTTGCTGATTATTAATGCAATTATAGCCGCAAATAGTAAAACTAAACCGCTAGCTGCTTCAAGTTTAAAAAACCATTTAAAAGGTTTAGATAAGTAATTAATCATGATTAAACTAAGTCTTTAATAAATAATTTAATATCTTTCAATATCTCAAAAAGACTAAATATAACAAGCTCAAGAGAAGGGAATAATTGATATAAAAAAGTACTAATAGTATCTATGACAACTAATAAAGCAACAAAAGTTATCAAAAGTACAATTAAATACGAAAGTAATTTAGTAAATGATAAACTTTTTCTTGGCTTATATTTTGTTATCTCATAATTTTTTTTATCTTTTAATTTAGAATAGCTTTCTTCTTTAAATGTTTTTGCTTCATTTTTTTTTGTTTGACTTATAGTTGGTTTTTCTTTTACATCAATTTCTACATCCTGTTTTATTTCTTTTTTAATATCTGCAATTTTTGGATTATAAAACCAAACATGGTTACACGAGCCACATTGAATAGTTCTTCCGTTTTCAGGAATAAGTTCTGAATTTACTTCAAATACTTTATTACAATTAATACATTCAATAATCATTATTTTATAAAATAAATGTTATGCTTATCTTATATCTATTTATAAGCAAAAGTTAATTATAGTTTTTACAGAGACAGTTGTTGGTCTTTTTAATTTACATTTTAATTGTGATGTATAAGGTAAAAATATTGAAAATTCTTAATAATTAATAAATGTTCTTTTTTAAAAGTAGAAGCAAAAATTTCAAAAATAGTAAACTTAAAATTTTATCAGGTTACAACTATAGATATAGAAATATTGGAAAAGAATCAGAAAAAACAATAATCAAATATGCTAATCATTTTAAATTTGATTATGAAATTGATAAAAGAACATCATTTGAGAGACATTTTTATTGGTTGAAAATAAAGATGCTAATTGAACACCTTGAAGCTAAAAGCCATGAATTCTATCTCTGGTTAGATGCCGATTCTTTTGTATGTAGATATGAAAATATTTTAAATCATGTTGATAAAACAAAACATATTTTTATTCATAATCAATTTTTTAAATCCAAACATAAAACAAAACATAAAAATGTCGATTTTTTAACATGGGGTCCTAATGTTGGAGTAATCCTTGTAAGAAATACCAGTTGGTCTCTAAACTTTTTTAGAAATGTATGGAATAAAAAAAAATATTTAAATCATTACTGGCCAGATAATGCAGCAGTAATGGATGAAATAGGTTTCAAAGCCGAAATTTCAAAATTGTCAGATAATAAACCAAATAAATCTACTTTAAATAAGATTCAATTTTTATCAGGAATTTGGAATAGTATGCCTAATAAAAATTTTAATGATCCAAAAAATAATGAAATATCAAATTATTATTTTAATCCTGTAATAATTCATTTAGCTGGTATAAGGCGGAGAGATAGAGTTGAATTTATCAAAAAATATAAAAATTTATTTATTTAATTTTTAGTTCATTAATCTGATTTTTTGTATAAAGATTTAGGTAACAATTAAAACCACTATTTTTATTTAGTTCATCTTTATCTAGTATTTCATGTAATGGTTTAGGCAGTAAAAAGGGAGGTCTAGTTAAGTCTATTTCTCTATATTCTCCATCAGGAATATCTAAATTATCTATTTCTTTATTTTTATCTTTTAACTTATATGTTGTGAGTAATAAGTAATTAATCTTACTTTTTTTAAAGTTTTCAAAAAATAATTTAATACTTTTAAATGACAAGTGAATTAAACAATCTCTACAAATCATTAAATCTGAGTCTGGTAAATTTTCTTTAGTAATATCTAGCTTAATGAAATCTAATTTATTATTCTTAAATTTTCTAATATTATTATCAATTATTTCTTGCACAATATCTCCACCAATATAAGTCAAATCCTTATCTAAAACATTTTTAACCCAATTGAAATCTCCACATGGTGCATCTAAAATACTTTTAATTTGATACTTTTTAATAATATTAATTATTTCTTTCTCGATATTGATGGTATTTTTTAACTCAGATCCATAACCTGAAACACTTTCATTTGAGGACCAGAAATTAGTTTTATAAATAAGATTAAATCTTTTTTCTGAAGTGTTTTGATTAAAGATATCTTTTTTATTTTTTTGATAAATATGCTTTTTAACAATTCGATAGGGTGTTGTTAAAATTTTTGTAATAGTTTTTATTAGTCCGTTGTATTTATAAAATTTATAATATCTATTTAATATAAACATTGTCGCTTCTATAAAAAAAACGCTATAACGAACATTCTCGGAGTGTAGCGCAGCCTGGTAGCGCATCTGGTTTGGGACCAGAGGGTCGCAGGTTCGAATCCTGCCACTCCGACCATTGATATGAAAAAAGCAAAAATTTACATACCTAATAAAAGTGCAATGCAATCTGGTTTAGGAAAACTTGATAAATGGATACTTGAATTTGAAACGAATGATCCCACAAAAAATCCTTTAATGGGATGGGAAAGTTCTAATGATACATATACTGAGCTGAAACTAGAATTTTCTACCAAAGAATTAGCGATAAATTATGCAAAGAAGAAAAAAATTGATTATGAACTAATTGAGCCAAAAAAAAGAAAAATAGTAAAAAAATCCTACGCAGATAATTTTTTAAAATAGATAAATAATGTTTAAATTTTTTACAGATAGAAGATGGTATTTATGGAGTATAGGTGGAACGTTACTGATTTTAATGGCTACTTGGTATCAGGTTCAACTTGATGTGAGAATTAATGAATGGTTTGGTGAATTTTACGATACTTTACAAAAAGCTCTCACTAATCCTAATTCTGTATCTGAAAAAGAATTTATAGCGTATCTTTTTACATTTGCTAAAATTGCAGCTGTATACATTTTAGTAGTTATTTTTAGTGATTATTTTACCAGCCACTGGACATTTAGATGGAGAACTGCAATGGCAGATTTTTATCACGACAAATGGAATGATGCCTCTTCTATAGAAGGAGCGTCTCAAAGAGTTCAAGAGGACACTCTTAAATTTGCTAGAATAATGGAAGGGCTAGGGGCTGAATTACTGAGAAGTGTAATGACGTTGATTGCTTTTACTCCAATTTTATGGGGCTTATCAAAAAGTATTACAGTGTTACCATGGATTGGCGAAGTTGAACATGCTTTAGTTTGGGTCGCGATTATATCAGCACTGGGTGGAACAATATTATTGGCCAGTGTTGGGATTAAACTTCCTGGCATTGAATATGATATTCAAAAAGAAGAGGCTGCTTATAGGAAAGAATTAGTTTTAGGAGAGGATTTTAAAGAAAGTGCACAACCTGCAAAAATTACAGATCTTTATGGGGGTGTTAGAAAAATTCATTATAAGATGTATTTTCATTACCTTTACTTTAACGCAGTAAAATGGAGTTACTTACAAGGTATGGTAATTGTCCCATATTTAGCACTAGCACCAACGATTGTAACTGGTGCAATAACACTTGGTTTTGTTCAACAAATTATAAGAGCTTTTGGTCGAGTTGAAACATCACTGCAATATTTAGTTAGAAGCTGGCCAATTATTGTTGAACTAATTTCAGTTTGGAAAAGATTGAGAGAATTTGAATCAAAATTAGAGAAAAATATATCTATTGAAACTGCAAAATAATGTCATTAGACAAAAAATTTGAAGACTTATTTTTAAATGTTTCAATCAAAGCAGCCTTATCATCTTACCATTTTGTTGGAAAAAAAGATAAAATAGCAGCAGACAAATCGGCTGTAGATGCAATGAGAAATAAACTTAATGAAATAGAAATGAGAGGAAAGGTGGTTATAGGAGAGGGAGAACTGGATGAAGCTCCTATGCTTTATATTGGGGAAACTTTAGGTACCATGAGTGGTCCTGAGTTAGATATTGCTGTGGATCCTTTAGAGGGAACTAATTTTGCAGCAAATAATCAGCCAGGAGCATTATCTGTTATTGCAGTTGCAGAAAAGTCAAATTTATTTAGTGCACCAGAGACTTATATGAACAAAATTTCTGCAAATGTACCCTCTGAGGGTATTATTGATTTGGATTATTCAGTTAAAAAAAATATTTCTAATCTTGCAGATTATAAGAATAAACAACCCAATGAACTTTCTGCATGTATTTTAGATCGACCAAGGCATAAAAAGATTATTGAAGAACTAAGGAATTTGAAGGTGAATTTAAAACTTATTTCTGATGGAGATGTATCAGGAGCTTTATTAGTTTCTGATAAGAAATATAATATAGATATTTTTATGGGTATTGGTGGCGGACCTGAGGGTGTGCTTGCAGCTTCTGCTTTGGATGCTTTTGATTGTTTTTTTCAAGGTAGATTCATTTTCGATAATGAAAATGATGTGAATAGGGCAAAAAAAATGGGTATAGATGATTTAGATAAAAAGTATTTATTAAATGAAATAATTACAGGTGACTCAATTTTTTGTGCAACCGGCATTACAAACGGGGACATTGTTTCTGGAATAAAAATAGAGGAAAATAATTATATATCAGAAACGCTCATTACTCATAAATCTACAAATTTGAAAAAAATAATAAAATCAAAAAATAAAATAGATGAATAAAGAAGATAATTCTTACAAAACTATAAGCGAAGTTGTTAAAATATTAAATTTAAAATCAAAAAAAGGGGACTCTTTACCCACTCATACTCTTCGTTTCTGGGAAAAAGAATTTAAACAAATTAAACCTAAAATACTTACTGGAAATAGAAGATATTATGACAAAAAAAACATTGAATTATTAAAAAAAATTCATTTTTTATTAAAAGATCAAGGAATGACTATCAAAGGTGTAAAAAAAATACTAAATAATAAAGAACCTTTAAAGCTTGACGAAATGGCAGATAATTCTATAAGAGCAGATAATTTAAAAAATAAGTTAAATAAAATTTCAAATATTGTGAAAAGTTTGAAAAAATTTAAATAAGATGGCAAAAAAAACTCATATAAAAGTTCGTTTAGTCCCTGAAGAAAAACCAGATAGTCCTTTTTTTTATTATGTAAAAAAACCTGCTGGTGGAGAAAAAGCCAAAGTAAAATTAAAAGCTAGAAAATATAATCCTTCAACTAGAAAACATGAAATTTTTGTTGAAAAAAAATTACCACCACATAGTAAATAATCATTTTTTTTTAAAATTTCTTCTTTCGTAATCAATATAAGACCAGATCATATTTTTCCATATTCTATTAGTAATACGTGGATCAATTTTATTCTTTAAAGATTTTTTTCTTATATTACTAAGTATGGATTTAATTCTTTTTTGATCAACTATTTGATTTTTTCTATCTTTAAGTTCTAAAACTTTTTTTACAAGAAATGTTCTCTTTTTTATAATTTTTATAAGTGAATTATCTATTTTATCTAGTTCTGATCTAATTTTGCTTAGTTTTTTTCGTTTTTGCGGCGACATTTATATATTTGGATAATTAAAAAATTATTATATTTATGCGCATATGTACACAGCAAATCATAAGATTAATTATCAATTATCTCTCTGGTTAATTTCAATGTTTTGGATTGTGTCCATTATGATTGTTGTTGGTGGTTTAACAAGATTAACGGACTCGGGTCTTTCAATTACTAAATGGCAACTTTTCTCAGGATTTTTACCACCTTTAAATCAAGAAGACTGGATTTCATATTTTAATCTTTATAAGCAAATACCTGAATTCAAATTACAAAATTACAATATGAATATGCAAGAATTCAAAATTATTTTTTGGTGGGAATGGGCACATCGTTTTTTAGGAAGATTAATTGGTATCGGATTTTTAATACCATTAATTTATTTTTCTTTTAAAATTAGTATTTCAAAATTATATAGTTTGTATTTAATTTTTTTTCTAATATGTTTTCAAGGCTTTATTGGTTGGTATATGGTCAGTAGTGGTCTTGTAGATAGAGTTGATGTAAGTCATTTTAGATTATCTATTCATTTATTGATTGCTTTTATTATTTTATCATTAATATTCTGGAATTATCTCAAGCTAAATTTGAGTTATAATACAACAAATAAAATAAATCCTTTAATACCACTCGTTTTTTTAACATTGGTCTTTACACAAATTGTAATAGGAGCTTTTGTATCTGGTATGGATGCTGGAAAAATTTATAATTCTTGGCCAAATATGGGTACAGCATATTTTCCTGACGACAATGAATTTGTTAATTTATTTAAACTATCTGCTTTTAGCGATCCATCTTTGGTTCAATTTATTCATAGAAACTTAGCTTATATAATCGGATTTTATTATTTATTTATGTTTTACAAAATTTATAAGGACAAAATTTTTGATTTATACAAGTCTATAAATGTATTGGGTTTCTTTATTTTATTACAAATTTTTTTAGGAATAATAACAGTTTTATATGGTGCACAAATCTATATAGCATCTATGCACCAAATAAGCTCAATCTTTTTGGTAAGTTCTTGTATCTATTTTTTATTTCTTAATACAAGATTTAACTAACTGCCCTTAATTTACCTTTAGAAGATTTGTTTAAAGCTTGGTTTAAATCCTCAATGATATCATCTACATGCTCAATACCAATACAGAGTCTTACATAGCTCTGTGTAACTCCAGATGCTGCAAGTTCTTTTTCATTTAATTGGCTATGAGTTGTGCTAGCAGGATGTATTGCTAAACTTCTTACATCACCAATATTTGCAACATGATAAAACATTTTTAAAGACTCAATGAATGTTTTTCCAGCCTCAATACCACCTTTTAATTCAATACCAACCATTGGCCCATAACCACCCTTTAGGTATTTTTTTGCTCTATCAGCGATTGGTTTATTATGTTCAGTGGAATAGATTACTTTTGTAACCTCTTTGTGTTTTTTTAAAAAATTAACAACTTTCTCAGCATTCTCACAATGTTGTTTCATACGTAAGGCTACAGTCTCTAAACCCTGAATTATAGCAAATGCATTATCAGGTGCTAATGCGGAACCAAGATCTCTTAGTAAACATACTCTAGCTCTCACTGCAAAAGGAACATTTGCTCCTGTAAGCTCAGGCACTGCTTTACCCCATATTACCCCACCATAACTAGCATCAGGTTCATTAAATAAAGGTTGTCTTTTTGGATCAGCAGTCCAATCAAAATTACCACTATCAACAATGCTTCCTGCTACTGCAGTTCCATGTCCACCAATATATTTAGTAAGTGAATGAATTACTATGGCTGCACCATGTTCGATAGGTTTACAAATAACTGGTGATGCAGTGTTGTCCATGATTAATGGAATATTATATTTTCTGCCAATATCAGAAACTTCTTTAATAGGAAAAACTCTAAGATAAGGATTTGGTAAAGTTTCTCCATAAAAAGCTCTTGTTTTATCATCTACCATTTTTTCAAAATTTTTTGGATCACTTGGGTCCGCATATCTAATTTCAATTCCCAATTTACTTAATGTATGAGTAAATAAAGATACAGTTCCACCATATAGATCTGTTGAACTTACAATGTTGTCACCCGCTTGAGCCACATTTAATATTGCAAAAGATGAAGCTGTTTGACCCGAAGATACTGTTACACAAGATAGTCCTCCCTCTAAAGCTGCAACTCTTTTTTCTAAAACATCATTGGTCGGATTCATAATTCTCGTGTAGATGTTTCCAAATTCTTTTAATGCAAAAAGATTAGCAGCATGCTCAGTATTATTAAATTGATACGATGTCGTTCTATAGATAGGTACAGCTACCGCATTTGTGGCTGGATCACTTTTATAGTCACCACCATGAATGGCTATAGTTTCTGGATTATTTCTTTTTGTACTCATTTTTACTCCTTTTTTAGTGCTTTTGCTTTATGCAAGGCGCACAATATAGTTCAAATGCCTACCGATTTTGTGAGAATTTCCCTTTTAGCAGTTTATGCCCGCAATAGGATCAAATCGGCAATCTCTTTTTAACAGAATAGAGTTGTTTTACAAGGTAAATATAAAATTGACTTTAAACCTAATAATAGTATTAATCCTCGCGTAATGACGAAATTTGTTAAAAAAAGCGAGCTTAATTCATCTTGGTTTGAAATTGATGCAAAAAATGCTGTTGTAGGAAGACTTGCAACAATTGTATCTAAAATCATTAGAGGAAAAAATAAAGCAACATACACTCCTCATATGGATACAGGAGATTTTGTAGTAGTCAAAAATATAGAGCATGCAAAATTTACAGGAAAAAAATTTCAAAATAAGAAATATTACAGACACACTGGTCATCCTGGAGGTATTAAAGAAACAACTCCAGAAAAATTACATGAAAAAAAACCAGGTGAGGCATTAAAATTAGCAGTTAAAAGAATGTTACCAGGTGGTGTTTTAGGCAGAAAACAACTTACAAAACTTAAAATATATGCTGGTGACAGTCATCCTCACTCAGCTCAAAATCCTAAAGTAATTGAATTAGATAAGTTGAATAGCAAGAATATAGCAAGAAATTAATATGGAAAACGCTCAAACTTCATCAAAAACAACAAAATTAAAACTTGATTTTAAGGATAGCAAATATGCAACTGGAAGAAGGAAAACATCTATTGCAAGAGTTTGGCTTAAAAAGGGTTCAGGAAAAATTTATGTTAATGGCAAATTATACAATGAGTATTTTGCTAGTGAGAATCACAAAATGCAAATTACCAGACCTTTTGAATTAATTAATCAAGCGACAGATTATGATGTGAGATGTAATGTTAAAGGCGGTGGTCCAACAGGACAAGCGGGGGCAATGGTACATGGAATTTCAAAAGCTTTAGTATTATTTGATGAAAGCTTTAAATCTACTCTTAGAACTGAGAAATTAACCACGAGAGACTCCAGGGCAGTTGAAAGAAAAAAACCTGGAAGAAGAAAAGCTAGAAGAAGCTTTCAGTTTTCTAAAAGATAATTTTTTTTTAATTTTTAACTGTTATAATAAGAAATGCCTAAGCTTAATGTATTAGTCGCTGGATCAACTGGTTATATTGGTATCCAATTGATAAAATTGTTAAACAAACATAAATATGTAAAAATAAAGTATTTATGTGGAAACAAATCAATAGGAAAAAAAATTTCTTATTACGATAAAACAATTGGATTAAAAAGATTACCCAAAATTGTAAAATTCAATAAAAAATTTTTGAATGAAATTGATGTTGTATTTACAGCACTTCCCAATGGAGAAGCACAAGTAATTTCAAAATATTTGAATAAACAAAACGTTTTAATTGATCTTGCCGCAGATTTTAGGCTTCAAAAAGCTTTAGATTACAAAAAATGGTATAAAAAAGATCATAAAGCAAAATATAATATTAAGAATAGTATTTATTCTTTACCTGAAATTACAGGTAAAAAAGTTCAAGATTATAAAATTATTTCTTGTCCTGGATGTTATCCGACTTCTATTCTATTACCTTTGATACCTTTATTAAAAGATAGATTAATAAAAAATCATAATATTATAATTGACTCAAAATCAGGATATTCTGGTGCTGGAAGAGGTGTACACAAAAAATATAAAAATAAAAATTTGTATGAATCTTTAAGCGCTTATGGTGTTGCATCACACAGACATAATTCTGAAATTGAAGAAATGATAAAAAGATGTGTTAAAGGAAATATTCAATTTGATTTTACTCCTCATTTATCACCTATGTTTAGAGGCATTTTAAGCACAATTTATGTTGAGCTTAATCAGACTTCTTCAGTATCAAAAATATTAAACACGTTGAAAAAATATTATAAAAAAGCAAATTTTATAAAAATATTAAATAAAGACAAATTAATAAGCACAAATGATGTAATTAATACGAATAATTGCAATATATCTGTTTGTAAATCAAAAAATAAGAATAAGATAATTATACTTTCTGCTATTGATAATCTTATTAAAGGGGGAGCGGGTCAAGCAATACAAAATATGAATATGAAATTTAATTTTCCAAAAGATGCTGGTTTTAAATGAATAGATTATTATTTATAGCTCTCTTCATATTTTTAAACGCATGTTCATTTAATATTGACTCTAAATATTGGAATGAGAAAAGTGATAAAAAAAATGATAATAACAAACTGACCGAAATAATAAAAAAATCAAATGATATTAGATTAATGACAATTGAAGAGTATGAAATTTATATTAAAAATTATATCAAAAAAAGTAAATTTCCGGATATTAACTAATGAATAAAAATATAAATATTGCACTAGTTGGATTGGGTCAGGTCGGAATATTTTTGTATAATGAATTAAATTCAAAAAAGAAAGAAATCGAGATAAAAACTGGAAAAAGAATAAATATTGTAGCTATATCTGCTAAAAATAAAAATAAAAAAAGACGATTTAACATAGATAAAAAAATTTTTTATTCAAATCCTTTAAAAATTTTTAAAGAAAAAAAAATAGATATTTTATTTGAATGTATTGGTTTATCTGATGGTATTTCCAAAAAGATAGTAGAATACGCTTTGAAAAATAAAGTAAATGTAATAACGCCAAATAAAGCATTAATTGCTAAACATGGGGACCATTTAGCTAAACTAGCTGAAATGAATAAAGTAAATCTAGAGTTCGAGGCTTCTGTTGCTGGAGGAATTCCAATTCTTCGAACTATTAAAGAGGGTTTAGCAACTAATAAGATTAAAAAAGTTTATGGAATCTTAAATGGGACAACTAATTATATCTTATCAGAGATGGAAAATAGTAACGAAAGTTTTGAAAAAGTTTTAAAGAAAGCTCAGGTACTTGGTTATGCTGAACCAGGTAATCCTAAATTAGATCTTAATGGTTTCGATGCTTTTGCTAAAATTAGAATTTTATCAGCGCTTTCATTTAATACCAAAATATCAAAAAGTAAGTGTATTATGGAAGGAATTGAAAACATTAAGCTAGAAGATATTAAAATAGCAAATCAATTAGGTTTGAGGATAAAATTACTTGGGATTTCTGAAATTATTAATAATCAATTATTTGAAACAGTACATCCATGTTTAGTGAGTAAAAACTCATATATCGGAAATGTGAATGGTGTAATGAATGCGGTTATTACAGAGGGCAAACCAGTAGGTCAAAGTATTTTACAAGGTGAGGGGGCTGGTCCTGGACCAACCTCATCATCTTTATTATCAGATTTATTATCTATTTTGAGAGGAAATATTAAACCCCCTTTTGGAATTTTTTATAATAAAAGAAAATCTATAAAACCCTTTAACAATCAAAATTATTCTAATTCATTATATCTTAGATTTGAGGTTAAGGATAAACAGGGCGTTTTATCTTTAATAACAAATCGATTATCTAAATTTAAGATCTCAGTAAAAAGAATTATTCAAACTCCTGATAAGAAAAATAAGAAGGCTACAATTGTTATTATAAGCCATAAAACTACTGAAAAAAATATAAAAAATTGTCTATCAATTTTTAAGAAAAATAAAAATATTCTTAAATTTCCAACTTTAATTAGACTCTATAATTAATGGATATTTATATAAAACTTTTTGAAGTTTTGTTTCCAGTATTCTTTGTTGTGGGTATTGGATATTATCTCGGCAAAAAAAATCCTAAAATTGACACTACATTTATCACTAATTTTGCTGCAAATGTTGGTACACCGGCAATGATTATTTATGCATTAAATCCGGTAAATATATCATTTAGTATTTTTATTAACTATTTTTGGTACTATGCAATTGCAATTGTTGGGTTCATTATTGTTGGAATAATCATATTATTTCTTTTGAATACTAAAGATATAATAAGAGAACTTCCGCCTTTAACAATGCCTAATACTGGTAATATGGGTTTACCAATATGTTTATTCGCTTATGGGTCTCAAGGTCTTGGTGTTTCAGCCGCTATTTCTGCTTTAATCATTTTGTGTCACTTTACATTAGGTGTTTTTTTAGCAGATAGAAAATTTAGTTTACAAGTCATACTAAAAAGCCCACCTTTTTATGCAATCATTATTGCAGTTTTTTTACTTTATTACGATTATGAACTTCCAGGATTTATAGAAAATACTACTTTTTTATTAATGTATGCCACGATATTTTTAATTTTGATGTCATTAGGAATAGCACTAACAAGACTTAAAGTTTTTTCACTTAACAAGGCAATATTTTCTTCTTTAGGCCGAGTAATTGTTGGACCTATTATCGGTTATTTATTGATATTATATTTTGGTCTAGAGGGGTTCGCAGCTGGTGTATTACTGATACAATGTTCAATGCCTAGCGCGGTTCTTAATTATCTTGTTGCATCAATTTATTCACCTAAAAAAATTGTTGATAGTGTTGCTAGTACTATTGTTGTGTCAACACTCATGTCTTTTATAACTATTCCAATTGTTGTATTCTTTGCTTTAAAATACTTTAATTAATCTATATCCTTCTTATATGAAGGCTATTACATTTAATCTTTTAGCGTGGGTAATGCTTCCAATTATGGATGGTTTTGCTAAATATTTAAGTGCAGAATTACCCGTATTACAAATCACTTGGGCAAGATATTTTTTTACTGTGGCGTTCACTTTACCAATTATGTTTTTCTTTTTTCGAGAAAATCTTGTTTGGACAGACAAACCAAAGCTACAATTTATAAGAGGCTTAATACTTTTAACAGCAAATATTTGTTTCTTTTATGCCATTTCAGTAATCTCTTTAGCAAAAGCATTAACTTTGGCGTTTGTTGCACCTTTGATTGTTACAGCTTTTTCTCCAATTTTTTTAGGTGAGAAGGTTGGATTTAGAAGATGGTCAGCTGTAATTATAGGATTTATAGGATCCTTGGTTGTTATAAGACCTGGTTTTGTAGAAATTAATTTAGCAAGTATTGCTGCGCTTGGAACAGGAATAATGTATGGATTTTATTTAATTATTACTCGTAAGTTAAGTACTTCAGACAACCCTTTATTAACTTTATTGTTAACTGGTGTAGTAGGGGCTGTTATTATTTCATGTGTAATGCCTTTTGTTTGGATAAAACCAACAATTAATCAGTGGTCAATGATGGCTGCTATTGGTGTATTTGCCTGCGTAGGTCACTTATTTCTAATATTATCTCTAAAATACGCTGATGCTTCAAAATTAGCTCCTTTTAGTTATTTTGAGATCATTACTAACATAGTTATAGGCTATTATTTCTTTAGTGATTTCCCTGATAATTGGACTTTCTTAGGTTTGTTTATTATTGTATTAAGTGGTATCTACATCTCAAGAAGAGAGAACTTAGTTAAAAAAGTAAAATAAAAGGTAATATTTATTTACTATTATCTAAAGTATTACATTAAGTATTTATTATAAACTATTGTATTTATTGTATTTTTATTAAAAATATAAATAACAAAAATTTTTGAATATTTTAGACCATTAAATGTTAAAATCACTCTAATATGCTTTGCAAAAGTGGAGATTTATAGCAATTTATGAAAAACATCAAATATCCTTTTAAAATAAGGACTTTTTTCGATTGTGGTTATGAAAATTCTAAAAAAATAGGGCAGTCCAAAAGCATTGATATAGTTGAATAGTAGAGCGATGCACTAATTGAATATAGCATTTAAACGCCCATAGATGGGTCTATTTTTCGTATATGTTAATATATGGTACAACCGAAGGGTGAATTATGTTATTTGTAAAGTAATCTCAAAAAAAGGTAAAAAAACGTTGATTTTACTGACTTTTTTAACTTAAAAAAGGTTTAAAATAACTCTAAATAGCTACTTTTTCAGATCTTAGTAATTTGAGCTTTTGCTTGATTCCACCTCTACCTGAGTAACCTCCAAGAGCTCCATCAGATCTAATCACTCTATGACAAGGTATTTTTGGGGCATATGGGTTTTTAGCACAAGCATTAGCAACAGCTCTAGCTGATTTAGGGCTGTTTATAGCAGCAGCAACTTGTTTATATGTTCTTATTTTACCTTTTGGTATAGTTTTAAGGTATTTCCAGACTTTTAATTGAAATTTAGTGCCTTTAAGATGCATTTTTCCTCAGAAACCCCTGTTTCCTTGCACTTTTAAAGGTGCAAAGAACAGTTGTTTTGGCACGTCGTTGATGCGCTACCGCCATGCCTCCCGTTCTGCATGTTCAGCGATGCTTTGCAGAACTTTCTGCCCCTTGGATTTGTACCTCTCGGCTTTTGCCCAATTGGCCAGTTAAGGGTTGCCCCTTAATTCATTTAGACTTTAACAGATATGATTTTAAAGCTGTATCACCTTTTAATTGATTCTGAAAATTTACAGAAATTCCTGTGAATATTGGGGATAAATTAAGCTTTGAAAACTAAGATAAAATAGCTGATTAAAAATAAGATTGCTAAGATAGATAAAAAAATAGTTTCAATGCTTTTGCCATGATTTTTATACTGAATTGAACTTAAAATAATAAATCCCACAGAGGTAATTAAAAACCATACAGCAGGAATTTCTCCATCAATTGAACCCATAATTTTTATATTTAAACTATTGACATTAAAAATCACTTGATATATTACTAGTGATAATTAATTGTTATCAATAGTAATTATATGAATGAACTGACAACAGACTTAAAATCGCTTCATGAGGCAACTATAAATAATCTCAAAAGCTCTAAAGCGAGTAACACCTTAAGAGCATATAAATCAGACTTTAAAGATTTTGCAGCTTTTTGTGCTAAACATGGTTTAAATTCATTGCCATCAGAGCCGAAAATAATATCTTTATACTTAACCCATCTTT
>LULV01000028.1_pt1 | contig 33719 bp, 23 predicted proteins | sample 728081 | NCBI WGS metagenome assembly LULV01 (sample SAMN03860280, study PRJNA289734) | marine metagenome | biome: seawater column; feature: ocean; material: water; isolation source: Red Sea water column Station 108 - depth 25m | place: Saudi Arabia: Red Sea | collected 2011-10-15 | depth 25 m | reverse complement strand
GGTTTTTAATTACCGCCGAATGCCATTCCCCCAGACATAGCGTATGCTGCCGCTTCCATATCTGCGGACACAGGACTTGGTGAGGACTCAAGGGCAAAGTTGTTGCTCACAGGAGTTGTGCTGTTTTGAACAATTACTGTCGATGTTCCAGCACCAGCCTCACGCTCTGCTCGTTGTTTAGCCTCAAAGACTCTTTCTCTCGCCTCCATCTTTCTTTCCATTTCGGATGTGATGTCACGACGCATATTTTCAAGCCTTCCCTGTGATGCTGCTGTTCGATCAAGAATTCGACCCGTGAGTTCAGCACTTAAGGTACGGGACGCTGCTGCACCTCCACGAAGAGCCTCTGAGCCACCAATTTCTACTCCAAAGAAACCAAGTCTGTCATTAATATCATCAATGATACCTGCAACACCTTCCATCAATGTGGCAGCGACATTATTGACCATAATTTTGACACGATCCACTAAATTCATAAAAGCAGTGGGTATTGTGTCTGTGAAGAAAAAGGCTGCATTTGCAACTGCTAGTTTTAAATATCCCGGAAGTGTCACCGAGAAAAAATCAGGTATTGTTTTGGTGAAAAAGGTTGTCGCCGAATCAACAAATTTGTTGAAAGCATCTGGTAATGTTTTTGTGAAGAAAGGTAATGCCCTGAATTCAAAGAAGAAAAATATATCCCCGAAGAAATTTGACAAAGTTTCGGTAACTTGCTTGAAGAAGCCCATTATATCCTCTTCTTCTAGTAATCCAAAAGATAGACCATCGATCACTTTGGCAAAGGCGTTTTGGATGCCTTTCAAAATTCCACCATCTTCACTGGTGAATCCTTTGAGAAATCCTCTGATACCGTCAAATGCGATGAGTGCTTGTCCAAGGAAAGGGACAAGTTTAACAACACTCTTGAGGAATCCTTTAAATTTAGAAATGTTTCTTAAAAAGAACCCATCAGCATCAGTGAAAAATTTAGCCACCCGTGCAAGTGAACCGCCCTCTGCGAACAGTTTTCCAATTCTTCCTGTTGGTCCAAATATTTTTTTAAGTCTTTCAAAAAGCCTCGATATTCTTGCAAAAATATTCTTATCACCCGAACCAAAAAATCTTGTGTTGAGTCTTTTGAAAAATTCCGTGATTCGCACACGCAGTGAAATAAGCCTGACTCTAATTGAGTCGCCGCTTCTGCCAAAAGAAAAATTACCGATGGCATTGAATAGTCTTATCAATGGGTTTTTGACACCTTTGATAAAAGCCGCACGAATGATACTACTGTCTTTGATTGCCTTTGCCGCTCCAACTTGCCGACCAACACTATCAGCGAGGGCTGCACTCGCTGCGAGTGCGCCCAAACCGGGAAGTTTAAATCCACCTTCTTCGGTGAGTGGTTTAGTGTTTTCGGCAATTTCCTTTAATTTTTTTAGTTGCTCACCAAAAATACCAGCGAGTTTTTGAGCCAAAAGGTCAGCCAAGAATCTTGCATTATTTTTTTCTTGTCGAGCGTTCTCCTCCCGCTCCTCTTTTGATGGACCAGACATTGTGTTTGATACAATAACATCAACATTCTTTTTAATGGAAGAGATGTCTTTTTCAAGTTTTTCTTCTCCAGCATTACCCTGTGACAAAGCCGAGATGATATCTCTGATTTCATCTCGTTCGGAGTTTGGGTCTAGTCCTTCAAATTCAGCCATTCTTTGCTCCTAGTCTTTCGTATTCCTTTCTTTCATTTTCAATATCTTGAATGTAGAGATTGATGTAAATGATTCTCTCCCACGGCATCATATTGCTAATTGTTTCAAGGCTCATATGTGCCTTGATCATCAGGTGAAAATTCATTTGAAGATGGGACGCTATCGAGTCGTGACCCATCATCAAGTAAAAAAATTCTGCAATCCCTCCACTTCAATGTCAAGTTCCTCTCCACAGTGCTTACATTCACATTTTTGTTTGATGATACATCTTGGGAACTCTTCCACTTTTTCGACAATCTTTTGAATTTGCTTGAGACTCAATGATTCAATAAAGTCAGTTCTTTCTTTCTTTGTGAAGTCTTTGAAATGATAAACGTTTTGGTCATTGAATACTGTCTTAATGACATTCTCGGACAATTCCAAAACATCAGACTCTTCACCGCTGTATTTTTCGATTGAACGTGAATTCAGTGGTTGGATTTCAACACCAACATTTTCTTGCAACATCACGATAACCTCTTCTGGGTACTCCTTGTTCAGAGACAGATTCTCAATGCTCACCTCCAGAGGGAATGTCTTGTCACATTTCTCGCAGGTGTAGTTAATGTCAATGCTCTCTCCTACTGATCTTGATCTCATATGAATGAACAAATGCTCAAGATCAAAATATGATAATTCTTCAACTTTCGTTTCGTCTTCAATACAAGACTGAACAACAGTTTCGATACAGCGAATGATGTCCTTTGATGAATCACTTTCTTTCATCATCAACATCACCTTTTCTTCTTTAACAAGAAACGGACGAAACTTTACTGTTCTCCCGCTTGGGATTTTAGTTTCGTATTTTGGTGTCACAATAATTGGAATGCTCATAATAATCCTTTCATTATCTTAAGAAAAATTCCTTGAACGAGAACGTCACCGGCAACTGAATGAGAGATGGCGGGTTGGCTGCTTCAAGATTAAAAGAGCCAACAGACTTTGGAAAAATCTCTCGAATGAAAAATGAGTTCTGACCCTCTACCTCGCCACGGTCATTTAAAATATCAAGAAAAGCGTCACAGACATAATCTGTTCTGTAGGTATAAAGTCCTGTTCTCGTTGGGTAAATTCCATTTAACCAATTTGTCATTGTTTTACGAAGTAATGACTCTCTGTCTAAAAGTAAATTAACCGTGAGATCGCCCTCGTAGTTCATCTGATATGGATGTTCGTAGTCGATACCACTTACCTTGATAGCGTTCGTAGCGACCGTCTGAGAGGGTGTGTTGATTGACTGGATGCGATTGTCGAATTCTTCAACAAAGTCCCTTACACTCCATCCAGCGGCGGTACAGGCGGCTTGTAGGTTTGCCGGAATATTGACGAATTCAAAACGATAACGATCAGACCTCTGGGTTCCAAAGCGTCCCACCGATCCGATAAATCTATTAATACTAATTGGTCCTAAGTCTGGCATTATGTTTTCTCAAAGGTATCTAGGATATTTTTTAGAATCTCTTGATAAGATTTTTTATATGCTGTCGGTGCTGAAGTGTATCTCCAAGCACGTTCAAGCAATTTTGATGTTGGTCCAAGAAAAAAGTCTTCCCAGAGGTTTGGGTGTAATTGTAAAGATACCGCTCCCATCCTACGAATGACATATTTTCTTACACAACTCTTTGCGACTGCCGAAAGATATTTTTCATTAAGCATCTCCTCATATGAGAAAGTAATCTTAGTTTCGTCATCAGCCTCAGTTTCAAGGGATCTCAACGTTAAAACTTTTGTAAGAAAAAATCTTCTAAATCTTCTTGGTAGGTGAAACAGATTCATTCCTGTGAGGTAGTCACGTTTCACATCAATCACCAAGACACCGGGAAAGAGATGGTAGTATGGGATTGTATCAATAGTTTTAGGGATCGGATATGAGAAAAATTGAACACTACCTGCAAGTTGATCACCTTTTTTGAGAGAAGGTGGAGATTCAATACTAATATTGTCAATAGAAAATCGACTATCTGATTGAGAGAGTAGTTTTTTAATCTTTCCAGATGCTCGTACATACTCACTTGCCATAGATTTCTTTCTCCGTCAAAATCTTAAACTTCCAACCCTTTTTTTCACAAACATTTTCTGCTGCTTCCCACTTTGCCTGATTGACAAGGTATGTGTTTGCCTCGTTGAGAAACCTCTGTGTCATACGTTTTGGCTTTTTGGGAACACGGGTGTATTTTGCAGGCTTGACTTCAAGCATTTGAGTTTCAATCTCACCTTTTTTGTTTTTGACCTCAATAATAAAGTCTGGAAAGTATTTGTGTCGCTTTTTGTCAACCGGCGAAAGATATGGAATAGCCATCTCTTCGGATGCCCAACGAATTACATTTGGATTCTCATCAAAGATTCTCATACATTTACGTTCCCACAGGGATCTGTAAACAATTTTTGTTGGATCACCAAGATATTTTGAAGGATTCTTTGGTTGATACTTTCCACGGTACGCCATACATAGAATATGTAGGAGGCACTATGACAGTTGACGAATCAGGGATGCAACCGCAATCCACACAACCCGATACAACAAAACCGGGATTTTCTGATGGTCTACAAGATTTTTCTTCAGACCTATTATCTGATAATAGTTTTGATGTTTTGGGGGGAATTGATGAATTTGGTATTGGGCAAAATGAATATTTCAGCAGTCGAGCGAAAGGTCGATCTAGGAACTTATATCAATACGAAAGCGATCTTGTTTATCCAATTGATCTGACAGAGGAAAGCGAAACAAATCGCCAATCTTCCTACATTCGCTTTCAAGTTTTCAAACGAAAAAGTCAGCGTGCTACAGTGAACTTTGATGATAATCCTGATGGTGGATTTAATTTCAATGCAGGACTTGTCGATAGGCAGGGAAATATTGAGGAAGGTATTGATATCAGTGGAATTGATTTTTCTCTGTCTGCTGATGCACCCGATGTTAATATTATCTCTCAAGATGAAAAGTCATCATATACGTCTTATGGCAGATATGGTAATCTCATTGGAAATCGTGGAGTTGCCTTTGATCCGTTGAAGGGTGAGTTATCACGAACGAATCGGTTCGGCAACAAAACAGAAGTTGGTCCATGGATCTGCTGGTGTGTTCAATGCGATCAACGAAGCAATTTCTGGAAACCTTGGGGCAGGCATCGATAAACTTAAATTACTTGGTGTTGAAAAATTGTCATCCAAGGCGGCGAAAAATATTCCAACCGCTGGTGAAAACGATTTGCAAAACTTTTTCCGAGCAAGGCTTGGCTTTGCAGAGAATCCAAAGAACGAATCGCTGTTCAGAGGTGTTGGTAGAAAAACATTTTCTCTTGAATTTAAGTTTGCTCCAAGGAATCAACGCGAGTCAATAATGATGTTAAATATCATCGAGGCATTTCGTTTTCATATGCTTCCCGAACTCTCAGTTTCTTCCACAATGCTGCTTGCACCACACGAATTTGATGTGAGTTTCTTCTACCGTGATTTGCCTTCTGGTGAGTTTGTAGAAAATATTAATCTTCCTAAGATTGGTCGTGCATTCTTGACCGACTTATCAGTAAACTACGCACCAAGTGAACGGTCTACCTTTTTCCGAGATGGTGTGCCAACCGAGGTTACTCTTAGTCTCACAATGAGTCAGGCTGTTCTTCTCAATCGTCAACTTATTCTGGCAGGATTCTAATGGCTTACTTTGATAAATTTCCAACAACAAGTTATGTAAATCCAGATGGTCAGCGGTCTGGGGTGAAAGACACCCTCCGTCGTGCTATCTTTACAAATGAGTCTTTACTGCAAAGATCAAATTACGTTGAGTATACGATCAAAGATGGTGAAACACCGGATATGATTTCACAAAGATTCTTTGACGATCCAAACTACAATTGGATTATTCTTCTCTTCAATGAAGCACTTGACCCATTCTATTCTTTTCCATTATCAACGAACTCTCTTGAAAGATATGTGAGCAAAAAATATAGTGGTCAGTCTTTGTTCATTGGAAACAGTGATGACTCTGTTGCACCTTTTTTTGACTCAACAGCATCTTTGCAAGAGGGTGATTCGTTGTCCACCACAAGAAGAGAATTTGAAAACATTGTATCTGGTGGTATTGAAAAATTTAATTCTGAGACAAAGGTCGGCAGAGTAAAGTATTTCAACACTGCCCTTTCACAAATTCAACTCACTGAGCAAACAGGTGTTTTTGAAAAGGGTGAAAATCTAGCAAGACGAAAGTGGCTTCTCGATCCATTTCGTGCTAAAATCCGTAAGGTCGTGGCAGGGGATCAGGCTGTTCACCATTTTGAGACAGACAGGGGTGCTACCGGCGGTATCATCTTGGATCCTTTAGCATCACCTCCCGGAGCCAATAATATTCAGACACCAATTCACACAAATGAAATAAAATACTCAGACACGATTCTTCATAATTACATTGAAAATAATGACTCAACATATGTCGTGACAAACGCGGAATACGAGCGTCGTGTAAATGAGAGTAAGAGAAGAATTAGGATTCCTACCGCAAGTGTTGTCCAAGATATCAATCGAGAGTTTTCAAATATCGTAGGTAATCAATGACGCAACCCAGAGACAGAGATTTTATTACAAAAGAAAACGATGTGGTCATCGAAGACATTCGTATTGAATCTCTCGCTGGAGGTGAATTTTCAATTCGGGAATATGTCACATCTCTTGGCTTTTTTGAAAACATCTTTTCACCTTTTATGATTGGTGATATGACGTTTACCGACACAGTTGGGTTGATGAAAAAATTACCAATCATTGGTCGAGAAATTGTCACGGTTGAGTATCGAAGCCCACAAAACGAAAATTTTAAAACTGTGCGTTTTAGAATCATCGGACAAAACTCAAGATTTCGTACTGACAAAACAAGAACTGATGTCATTTCTTTTAAACTAATGTCAATCAATGGATACAACGACTTGAACACAAAAATCAGTCGTTCTTACTCTGGCAAAATATCCGAGATCGCAAAGAGTGTGGTCAGCGAAAATCTTAATACAGAACTCGCTGATGTTGATGATACCAGCGGTGACTTTCAGTATGCTTTCCCATTTAAGCGTCCCTCTGAGATGATTGCACAAATGGCACAAAGAGCATACGTCGAAAATGATATTCGTAATGTTGGCTTTCTTCTCTATGAAACCTCAAGTGGCTTAAAGTTTAAGAATCTTCTTAATCTATACACGGCAGATCCAGTAAACTTTTACTTTGACTCCAACGTGAGAAGAACCCAAGAACTCCAAGATGATTTTACACTCGCCACGCACAAGATGAGAAATCTCAAATTTGGCAAAGAATTCAATCGTGCAAAACAAGTATCGACTGGTGTCTTCTCAACAAATTTAAAATCATTTGACATCACTCGAAAGTTTATCTTAAATCAAAATCTATCGTATGCCAAGGACTCAATTCTTGCAAGCGATACGGGACGAGGAGAGACAATCATTTCTGAGGCAGACAACGAAAACTACACAAGACCAAAAATTTTGTATACAAACGACAGCACCTCAAGATTTGCACCCAATTATGACGATATAACAGAGTGTGAATTGTATCTTAATTCAAACATTGGGATTCACAATGACTCACAGATCACGTTTGACATTTGCGGAGATTCAATTCTCGAAGCAGGTCAGACGATTTCAATTCAAATTACAAAGAATGACGTTGACGAGGAACTGATCCAAGAGGGTGAAAATGATGAAGACCTTAGCACAAATTATTTAATTAAAGGATTGGGTCATCGGTTTTACTTTGATCCGTCCGCTGGTGACGAATATAAAACTGCCATCGAAGCAGTGAGAAATTTCCGTGGACAAGCAGTGCCAACTACCACGACAATAGGAGATTAATATGCAAAATTTTGTATGGTTTCAGGGTGTGATTGAAGATCGAAACGACCCTTTGAAAATTGGTCGCGTGAAGATTAGGTGTTATGGTTATCACACAGAAAACAAACAGGATCTTCCGACCGAAGATTTGCCTTGGGCAACACCGATCACTCCAGTGACATCCGCATCCGTAAACGGTATTGGTGAAACGCCGCTTGGTCCTGTCACTGGTACTTGGGTTGTGGGATTTTTTAGAGATGGCAGCCTTGCACAAAACCCTGTCTATTTTGGAACCATCCCCGCAATCTCAAGTATGCTTCCAAATCCAAACATTGGATTTAGTGATCCGAGTGGTGAATATCCAAAAGAAGACTTCATTGACGAATCCGATACAAACCGTTTGGCAAGAAACGAAAAGATTGAAGAAACGATTGTCGAAAAGAAAAGAAATGACATCGACGAGATGGAGGTTCCCTCTGGTGGTGGTTCGTCAAGTCAAATCACGGAGCCAACAACACCATATAACACACAGTATCCATTTAATAAAGTGAAAGAAACTGAAGGCGGTCACATTCAAGAGTTTGATGATACACCCGGTGCAGAGAGAATCCATTGGTATCATCGTTCGGGAACCTTTGAAGAAATTCATCCTGATGGCAGCACGGTTCTCAAAGTTGTAGGCAGCAAGTACGAAGTGACTATTAACGATAATAACCTACACGTTAAGGGCGATCTCAACATCGATGTGGATCAGAACGCAAACATTCTTATCAACGGAAATGCAAATGTGAAAGTAGATGGCAAACTTGACTTTGTTGCCGAGGATGGCATAGATATTTCTACGAATGGAAATTTGAATCTTTCTGGCAAAACTGTAAACATTTCTGGAAAGCCAATCAATTTGAACTAATATGGGATTACCAGCAGCGAGAATCGGTGATAAGGCAGGTGGCGACATACTCAGTAGTCGTGCCAACTCTGTTAACATTAATGGACTCCCGCCAGCGACAGTTGGATCGACTGTTTCTTCACACGGAGACTCGCCCCACTCATCTGCGAAAATTATCACTGGTAGTACGACTGTTTACAGTGCAGGTGTTGGACTTTCAAGAGTCACTGACTCTGCTACCTGCTCTCATTCAATTTCGACTGGTTCGGGAAACGTGAATATCGGATGACTACAAAAGAAACACTCAACTTGATCAACTATGTCCAAGCAAAGGGTGTTCTTCTCACAATCTTTGCAGAGGAGGAGGGGTACACACAAAACTTTACAGACAATGAGGGCAATAAAGGATCATATCCCAAAGGTCAGACAGCGAGATCCGCATTTGTATCGATGATATTAAAGTCTCTCACAAATATTCAAATTAAAAATAATTATCCAGAATTGTCTGATCAAAAAATTGATGCAATGCGAGGACTATTCAATCAAAATAAAAACATCAGACCCTTTGAATTTCCTGTGCAGATTAAAAATTCAAATGATGAACTAACGAGTCTTTTATTTAATGATCGACAGTCTGTGTATTCTTATCTTTTACAGACCAAACCCTTGGTGAACTATCAAACTGGTTCGTACGATAGACCCGGAATCACAAGAAAATTTTCGGTTAAAGAAAAGGGTAGTAATTCAACAATCGTTGACACTGATGCTCCATCTTCTGCGATCTCTGGTGATATCTGGATAAATACTAGCACAGGGATTAACTACGTTTTTGTCATCGAAGATGGTCGTGGTTATTGGGTAGAAATGTGAGAAAAATATGACGATTGATTTATTTACCGTTCTTAGAAATGATCTTATTAATGAGGATTTGAAGCCTTTTATTTTTTCGCCTAAAATTCAAGAATTGGGTGGTGAAGTTAATAAGGATGCTATCTTTCTTGATATTACTCAACTTGAAAAAGTTTTTCTAACCGATGAGGAAGAGGAAGCAGGAGTAGAGCCGTTTACTAAATTCTCTAGCATAATTGAATTTGGAAATTCTGATGAAGACACAATGTTGGAAAACGCCGCACTTAATCTTCCTCTTCTGACAGGAAAAACTTTAGAAGAACTTCAAATTATCGAAAATGTGAATCTTAACTTTAGTTTTGTGATCGACGATATGGTTGACCCGGATCTTCGTTTTCTTAATGGCACTGAAATTAATTTTGATCACTTCTTTTTGTCACTTTTTGGAACATATCGTGATAATACTCCATCTGGAAGTTATCAACTCTCCGGAGTGATGCCTAATTTTTTGAATGGTATAAAGAAGAGATTAAATGTAATTGAAAGGATTTTTACTAATGCAAATATTAGTATCACCCCAATTTACAATCCGACTTATTTACCAATTTTAGATTACGATTCCTTTTACGAAGACGGATTGAGAAACTACTTTACATTCATTGAAAGATTAGGTCCGTATGGTGATAGATTAGATCCATTGTTTGTGTCTCCGATTGATCGTAACGTCGGACTCGCTCGTGATATTTTTGATTCGGTGACTGAGGGTAATGTTCGATTATTGTCTCCTCTCGGCTCAGATATTCCCCCAATCCCTCCAGCCGGTGAAGAGCAAGAACCATCACTCCAATTGTCAATTGTAAGAGATCAAATAGAGCGTGCATATAATATATTTTTAAAACAATTTTCCGCAGAAGTTCCGATACTTCAAGGGGGAGGTACTACGACTGTTGGTAATCTTAAAAGTAAAATTGGTATTGCCCATAATCATTCAGTTACGTTTGAAGATTTGGATAATCCCCCAAATGATGAGGGTTACATTTCTCAGGAGTTTTTCGAGAACTTAGTTGATAGTATTATTGATTTTAACAGTGCCTCTTTAAGTGCGAACAAATTCTATCTAAGAACAAACACTTTAGGTGTAAATTCGTTTTTACCAGAGGGGGCGATTCTCACTGGTAGTGATGATGATGCTGAAACCGAAATAACACAGTCCAATGAATATATTGCGACGGGTCAACTATTTAATCTTGATTTGTTTAATACCTCTGGATGTGATCTTCCTCCCCTGCCACTCTCAGATGATGAACTACAAGCCATCAAAGATGTTATCTCTGGTGAGGTTTTTAGAAGTCCAGTTGAAGAGGCGGTCAATAAAGTATTGGGTGGCACTGGTCAAATTCTTAGTGATTTATCAAACGCAATAGATATTCCGCTAACTGATGAACTTGGAAATCCAATTTCAACTTTTGTGGACAGCCAAGGCACACTTCGTATCAATACTGCTGTTGGATTTTTAACAGAGCGTATTAATTTAATTACATCACGATCACAAGAATTTCAAGATCACGCATACAGACTGAGTGGTGTGAGTAATTACAAAGAGGGCTTCAGCCCCGGCGGTGGAGTTGGTGATCTTCCCGGTCTGGTTGGTATTCAATCAATTGCACAAAATTACAATAATATTAAAAATGCCCTAGATTCCGGAAACATTGGTCAGGCTCTTGTAGATCATTACTCTCCGTTTTTTGGTAGCATTTTAGGTCCGGGTCAAGCCTTGTACGACTCCATTGATTCATTGGTCAATGGTGATATTCGAGGCTTCTTATCTGAGTTTCCACTAAATGATGGTAGATTAGATTTAGCAAGAGCCACACAAGAGCAATTACAAAGGCTAATTGATCTTGGAAATTCAACTCTCGATTTCGTATCGAGTATTAGAAATCTTATTGATTCAGACAATGCGACTTATTTTGCTGCACTAGACTACATTTCTAAATCAAGCCTTGGGTTCTCAGTCTTGACAATGGCAGAAGATCCTTGTTTCAGTCAAAAATTATTGGGGCAAATTGCAAAACCTGACTTGAAAGGCTTACTCAACATTACATAAATAAAAATATGAGCAGATTCTCAGACATCGATCTTAACTTTACAAAGAACCCCATCACCAACGATGTCAATATCTTGCGTGACAATGAGGCGGTTCGTAGATCGGTGAGAAATATTGTTCTCTACAATTTTTTAGAAAAGCCATTTTCTCCTACATTCGGTGGAAATGTTCGTGGAAAACTTTTTGAAAACATTAATTCAATCACAGCACTTAGAATCAAGGGAGAGATTGAAAAAGCAATTATTGATAATGAGCCGCGTGCTTCTCTAAGAGGTGTCAAAGTTGCACCAGATTTAGATAGAAACGCATTTGATGTGACAATTATTTTTAACGTTAACAACAACCCCGCTCCCGTCAAAGTTGAAATCAGTCTTGAAAGGATTCGATAATGGACAACGAAAGACAATCACTCTCTGTCAATCAACTTGATTTTGACACAATCAAGCAAAATATGATTAACTTTCTTCAAAATCAAGAAGAATTCAAAGACTATGACTTCGAGGGATCTGGTCTTAGTGTAATTCTTGACCTGTTATCATACTACACTCACTATCAAGGCGTTTACAACAACTTTACTGCAAGTGAATTGTTCTTGGATACAGCACAAAAAAGATCATCGGTTGTTTCTCACGCTAAAAGTTTAGGGTATGTTCCATTTTCGAGGACCGCCCCTACACTCACAGCAAACTGCACATTTAATAATTTAAAAATCAATACCCTTCCGAGGGGAACGAGATTTCTTGCAAGGGTTGGAAACAAATCATACAATTTTACAAACATTGATCCAATTTCACTTTCCATATTAGACACGAATACTGGAAATGGTAGATTTGCAAACAACGTCGAACTTCGAGAGGGTGAGATTAAATCTTTCTCTTTTGTTGTGCCTTCATCGGACGCAAACCAAAATTATAGAATCGATGATCCCAATGCTGATACAAAAACCTTTCGCGTTCAAGTATTTAAGTCCGTGAGTGACACATCTGGAGTAGATGATGTCTGGAGCGAAGCCAACAGTTACACTGAAATTACCTCTACAACAAACGCTTTCTTTGTTGAGGAGGATTTTGATGGTGTCTATTCGATTCGGTTTGGCGACGGTGTGATTGGTAAAAAACTGAGTGCCGGAAACTTGATCAATGTATCGTATTTGCAAACAAATGGACCGCTTGCAAATGGAGTTGGCAAAACAGATTCTGCCACATCAAGAGCATTGTTCTACAATGAGTTTTCTACGATTGAAGTGGAGAGTGCTGCCTCTGGTGGATCCGAAAGGGAGTCAGTCGCAAGTATTCGATTTAATTCACCAAAATCGTTTTCTGCACAAAACAGAGCCGTCACAACCTCGGACTTTGAAGCATTAGTTTCAAATAATTTTTCAGGATTCAGATCAGTCTATTGTTATGGCGGTGAGGATGCAAATCCACCTCAGTTTGGAAAGGTGTTTATCACACTGAAACCAAACTCAGGATCAATCATCACGACAAGTCTCAAAAATTCTATTCAAACATTTTTACAGTCCAAATGCTCTGTCGGTGTATCTCCGGAAGTTGTCGATGCGATTCAGTTGTATTTTAGATACAATGCAAATGTTGTGTACGATCCATCAAAAACAATTTTGAATGAAGCGAGTCTCATTGCTGTAATCCAGCAGACTATCTCAGATTACTTTGAGCAAAATTCTCAGAACTTCTTTTCTGTTGTGTCAATCAGTAGAATGGAAAAGAAAATCCTTGACTCACTCGTTGAAGTTGAAACCCTTTCATTAACTCCATCACTTGAGGCAAGATTTATTCCCACCCCGAATGCACCATCCAACTATGCTTTGAATTTTGCAAATCCTATCTTTCACCCTCACGATGGTCACTCCGCAGTCGTGACTACGAATGATTTTATTTACTTTGACAATGATGGAAACGAAGTTGTGGTGTTTGCAGAGGATGATGGATTAGGAAAACTCAAACTTTTCACAACCGTAAATAGCACAAAAAACGTAGTCGAAGAAGATTTTGGAACAGTTGATTATGAAAAAGGAGTTGTGACATTCAATAATTTTACAATTAAGGAATTGTCTGGGGATGTTCGTGTTCGTTCCGTTATTGCAAATAATAGGTTGATTGCCAATGAAAATTATATTTTAGCACAAGATGTGCAGGACTCTGAAAGAAACAATGTCGTGATGTCCCCGGATGATCGCCCAGACCGAAAAATTCAAACTTCAACCTCTGGAGTTTCATATGTTGGAACATCTTCGATCTCAAGTGCCTTTACCCCTTCTGAAAATCCAAATCTTAGTGGAAGCAGATTAAGTTCCTCGCCTGTCAGAACCCCCAGCACTGGTAGTAGTTCCTCGTCAAGTAGAGGGAGTGGTTACTAATGTCACTCGCGTACGGTGGTTCCTTACTTCTACCCCTACAGGCATTCTCTGAGCCGACGTTTGGTGCGACAGGTCCGTTATCAATTGATGAACGTTTTTCTATTTTAGCAGAGCAGTTTCTACCAGATTTTGTTGTTAATGATCACCCGACCTTCGTTGCTTTTATGAAGGCTTTCTTGGAATTCACCGAACAAAAAGGAAACCCACGGGCAGAAGCGGTTAGAATCAACACCTATAAAGATTTTGATCAGACATTGAATTCATTTGAGAAACATTTCAGAGAAACATACCTTCAAAATTTTCCCAAAAAGTTTTCTAGCACGGTCAATGAAGATTTGGCGATCAAAAGGGTCAAAGACTATTACAAAAATAAAGGTAACTCCGAATCAGTTGAGTTTTTGTTCAGGCTTTTGTACGACAAAGAAGCCGACGTAGAATATCTTCGAGATAAAATTTTTAGACTTTCGGACTCAGACTATTCTAACTCCATATCGATCTATACATCTCTTTCAAACCCAAGGTCAAAACTTAAGGACTTCATTGGTGCTAGAATTTATCAGCGTAAGAATGAATTTGATGGAAAAAGTCCAATCAATGCCTCTGCTGATATCGACAATATTATTTTTCGGTTTGACACAGCAACCAAAGTTGATTATGCAGAAATTGTTTTAAAAAATAGAGTCGGTGAGTTTTTACCAAACTTCAAAGTCATTTTAGAAAATGATTCGACTATTAAAGAAACAGTGTTTGATTTGGTTTCGGGGGTGAAACCGAGTTTGGTAGGTGGTATCACTCAAGACGGATCTGGCTATGCTCTCAACGACACTGTTCTCATCAAAGAGGGCAAAAAAATTGTTTCCAAGTTAAAAGTAGACAATGTATCCACGCTTGGTGAGATTAGATCAATTTCAAAGCCAATTGGAAAACCTGTAAGGATTTTCACGGTTGACTCAAATCTTTCTGTTGAGATTTTGACGGCAGGAGGCACTGGTGCGTCATTAAATATTTTCGGCGGGCGTGGTGAGATTTTAGACGAAAATGTTTTTGAGAGTAGTCGCTCACTATTGTCTTCCTCATCTGTTATTCAGAATAACTTTAATTATCAACAATTTTCTTATACAATCTCAGCAGAAAAGTCGTTGAAACAATACGCTGATATTGTAAAGAAAGTTTTTCATCCCGCTGGCAGTATGATGCTGGGACAATACAAAACGATTACAAATCTCAAAATCGCCGGATTCACTTCAAATGTCACCAAAGATGAACTCGACGAAAATATCTTTATTGTGCCATTGATTGGAAATTATCTTCCATATACGATTTCTACAACATCTGACTTTAGGGGCGACACTCTTGGTGCTGACTTTGGTGACTTTTACCCAAACGGGTGGGGTGGCATTACAGTATCACCTTTAACATTTACGGGCAGTGATCCAGATGTCGCACCAGATTTGGTTTTTCCTTTCACTGATCAAGTCGTCCCAATTGGAAATGGCATTTATAGTGGTGATGAGGATGTAAGTCCAGAGTATGTTCAATCTGTATTCAACGAATCTGAGAGAAAAGTTGGATATGATGTTGCACCAAGAACACAAGTTCCAATGACATTGAGTGACTCTCAAAGATTTGGTGAGGGATTTAGTGGTGGATATATTATTTATCGACACCCAAGAACTTTGTTTAAGGAAAATAGAAGAGAAGACGAGTTAACAAAAATTAATAATAAATATGAGTTTTCTTCTTCCAGAGGAAAAGTAAGAATTCGTTTTCAAAGCGTTAATATGACAATTAGCGGTGTTTCTGGATCTATTCAAGTTGGTGATGAATTGACTCAAAAAGTCCCCGGTCAAGTAGCAGCATTTGGTGAAGTCATCGCTGTGCAAAGCAAAGACTTCTCCAGAACACCGGCAGCCAAAGAGCAACAGGTGATTTCATCAGCAATTCCTGTAAATAAATTTACGGTCAATCCTATTCTTTCCACCACATCATCTGTAGGGAAAGGCAGAGCAGGTTTTAATAATACGGTTTTAACTGTGAAAGTAAAAAGCGGAAGTTTTACATCTCAAGGTGGTATAAAGGTTTTTGCTGATGACGGAGACTCATTTACAATTATAGGGGACTCGGCTTCTGCATCTCTCCCATTTGTTTCCTCTGTGCAACAAGATATGGAGTTTGGTGATGTTCGTATTTCAGACTTCCTTAATAAAATGACTGTACCAAAACTTGATACATAAAATGGAGTTCTTATGTCCGGCGTAACTTACGATTATCAATTCAAAGGTCAACTTGCAAAAAACTTTGTGAGTCAATTCGGTCCTCTTTCAGAGGATAAATTTTTTATGTGTCTTTCCGGTATCACGGGATCAACGACGGATCAACGCACTGACGAAAACGAAGGATCTGTTAGACGAAATATGATCGTTGCAAAACGTATCGAAGCAAGTGCGAGTACCGTCTTGGTTCCGAGATACGATTGGGTTGAAGGTATTTCGATGGATAAGATTTCATCTGATACTGATACAAGCACTCTCACAAATCCGTTTTATGTTTACGACGATTCTACCAAAAATGTTTACATCTGTCTCGAAAACAATGGTAATGAAACTGGCTCAGACATTCAACCAAACGGAACAAGCACAGATCCAATTGTTTTGTCAGATGGCTTTGAGTGGAAATTTCTTTACACCATTCCATCGGGCTTAGAAGACTTTATTGATAAGAATTATATTCCTGTAAAACAATTGCCATTTTACGAAAGAATCGCCAACGCATACGAAAACACTGATCAAAACCAATATGAAGTTCAATATGAGGCAAACTTGGACGGTAACGCTGGATCTATTTCTGGAATCAGTATCACAAGAGGCACTGGTAATTTAGTTTTTAATTCAGGCTTGCCCAGAAATAGTTCTAATCAAGTATCTATTGTTTTGGGCGACAAAATGACAGTAATTGTTAATCAAAATGTACCGGAGGGTAGTGAAGAGTATGGTATTAGATTCTTGAGTGGTGTTGCGAGTGGAGTTGTTCGTAAAATTAAGGGTGTCAACAATAATGAAATAAAGTTAGGAACACGCCTTCCAGATACTCAAATTCCAAAACCGGGTGATTTGTTTGAGATTGGTCCAATCATTAATATTGACGGCGACGGAAGAGACGCGGAAGCCTTTGGGTCACTCAAAAATGACAAAACAATTGAAAATATTGTTGTGCATAGCCCCGGTGAAAATTACACAACGGCAAGCACTTCATTTTCCGTCATCAATCAAGAATTTGATTATACTTTGAATCCACTTATTTTTGATCCAATCGGAAAAGACCCAATCTCAGAACTTGCAGCAAATGAAGCCGCAATCGGTGTGAAATTTGAAGGCAGTCTGGATTTATCAAGCGACGAGGCATCTGGTGTTGGGAACGATTTCATCAACATTGCAATTCTTAAGAATCCAAAAATTACTGCCGACCTTGAGAATGGTGGTAAATTATTAAACTTTGATGATTTTAGAAAAACCACCGTCCTTGTTCGTGAGGTTTCTGCAACAGGAAGTCTCGTTGGATTCGGTCTTGATGATCCAAGCAAAGTTTACACGGTAATTGGAAATCTCTCTGGTGTAGTCGGTGAGTTAGATGGTCCTCTGTCACTTGATACTGGATCAGAGGTTTCGGGAGAGATTGTTGTCAAAAATATGGCAAAGCCTTTTATCAATGATGAAATTCTGACTGTTCTTGCAGCAGATAAACGAGAAGGAACGTTTACGCAGTTAGAAAAGAAACTCAAGGTTTATCAAACAAGATTTGAAGATACCCAACTGAGCGTTTCAAAAACTGCTTTTAGAGGAACACTTGGTCTTAAAGCGACAGGCATTAATAATGCCGAAAACAGAGTGAAGTTTGATGGTAGAATTCTTAACGATCAAAGACGGGGCGAAGGAAAAGTGGTGTCAGTTAGAAATCTTCCGGGCGATGATGAGTTTGAAGTTTTTGTGACCGATCTTGATGTGAGGGGATTGACTTATGGATTTGGTGTAGGTGACACCTTCACCATTGATCGAGTTGGTGGAGGAGGTTTGATCGGCACTGTGACAGAAGTTATCGATCCGCAATTTGATACCAAGTCTGGAGAAATGGTATACATACAAGGACTAGGCGAAAGTGTCAGCAGAGTCGCGGAGCAATCTGAATTTATCAAACTTATCTTTAATTTCTAATAAGGGGAAATGATGACGGCATACAACAAAGGAACTATGGGTGGAACCCCCTATTTCAATGACTTCGACGAAGATAAAAAATTTCTTCAAATGATGTTCAAGCCGGGATTCCCTGTCCAAGCCCGCGAACTTTCCCAACTACAAAGCATTCTTCAAAATCAAATTGAAAGATTTGGCAATCACATCTTTAAGAATGGCTCTGTCGTTTTAGGTGGAGAAGTTTCGACATCGAAGGCTGCGTTCATTCGTATTTCTCGCAACACAGAGTTGAGCGAAAGCGTCCTTGAAAGTATGGTTGGTCAAACTCTTCGAGCGACATCCGGAAACATTACTACAGATGCAAAAGTTGTCGGGTTCGCAGACAAAGTAAATTTTGTTGACGATGACTATCAGGTATTGTTTTGTCAATATTTGACTCCCGGATCCTTTCAACAAAATCAATCGATTGAAACTGTTGGCACAAACAATATTGGTGTTTCAATCACATCTTTGTCTGGTGTGACTGCACCCGGAGTTGGAACTGTTGCCAACTTTGTCTCCGTGAATCCCGGCGTGTATTATGTTGATGGGTATTTCAATAAAAATGATGCTCAGGGCTTCGCACCCTACAATACAATTAGGAATGGTTCCACGGCTTCTTATAGAGATTTTTCACAAAATACGATTTCTGTTGGTTTTGATGTAAACAGAAGTGTTGTTTCTGTCGATGATGACTCTAGCCTTCGTGACCCTTCATTCGGTTTCAATAACTTTAACGCTCCCGGTGCAGATCGCTACAAAATTGATCTCAAAATATCACAGAGAGGTTTGACCGGAACAAACGCTAGTGGTTACAGTGTTATTGGTACTACTGGTGGTTCTTATGTTGAATTGATTCGTATTATTGACAACAAATCAACCAAAAAGATCAAGTATCCTGACTACGCAGAACTTGAAAAAACACTGGCTCGTCGAACGTATGATGAATCTGGTCATTATACAGTCATTCCTTTCCCCGCCGAAACAGACACTTACTTGAATACATTTGGATCTTCGGATTCTACCAAGTTTGGTGTGATTCTTGCTCCGGGTAAAGCCTACGTTCGTGGATTTGAGTTTGAAACTATTGCAAATACAAAACTTGAGTCATCATATCCAAACTCTCTGGCGACCATTGAAAATGTAAATCAATATAGTAGACAACTTGGATCATTCTTTGAGTTTACAGATGGTGCAATTAAAAATCTGCTGACTGATACATCAAACATTTTTTTACGGTCTACAAGAATGTTTATGTACGACGCTGGAGTGAACATCATCGGCTCATTCAATCCGCTTCACATCGCAAGAAAGGCTGGCACAGGAACACAGCCTGTAAGAATGTATATTGCAAATGTCTCATTCAACGCTGGGAAAAAACCATCTGATATCGCTTACATTTCAGATAAAGCAACTGATCCTTTAAACACTGACAACAACCTAATTAGTTTTGACAGTTCTCAAAGATTGATTCAGTCTGGATCATCAAGAAGACTTTTCAAGGTCGGCAGCGGTGTAAAAAATCTTTCCAATCCTGTTAATCTTGAGGGCATCAGAACGTTTACAGGTCAAGTCAACGCACAGGGCAATGCGGTCATTCAAACTCTTGATGGCAGAAGATCATTCGCAGGGTTCAAAGGAAGAGTTAATGGATCTTTGATTGGTCCTACTTTATTATTAAGAAATACATCTGGCGAAAGTTCAATCATCAGATCAGACGACTTCACCGTTAACTCTGCAAGTAATACAATTTCAATTTCTGTAGGTGCGCAATTTTCAAATAGTTCTTTTGTTGCATTTTTGCCAATCAACATTACTGATAAGTCTGCGGTAAGGACCAAAACACTTAGTGGAGAAATCACATCAAGTCTCACATTTACGAACGCATCGAGTGAAATCAGACTTGGCGTAGTCGATGTAAAAGAAGTCACAAGTATTGTGAACACAGATACCGGCTTAGACGTTATTGATGATTTTGTGTTGAATGATGGACAAACAGAAGAAGCCTATTTGGAGTCTACACTTTCACTAAAAGCAAATGCAACCGCACCTGCCGATGGTGCGACGATGACTGTGACGTTTAAAAAGTATGAGCGGTCAGGATCTAATGGACCCTTCACGGTAGACAGTTATTCTAATGTCGCCACCAAAGATATACCAAAATTTAATGGTCACAAATTGACAGAATTCATTGATTTCCGAGCAGATGAGGTTGTTTCTACAATTTCAGGTATCGATGGATCATTTAACTACAGCATCGATCCACTCAATCCTAGCAACTGTGATCCAGTTATTGATCCGGGTAACGGTGATATTGTGACAGTCAACTACGCCGCAAGAATTGACAGTGTTGTTTTGACTCAAGATAGAACATTTAAACTTATTCAAGGTGAACTTTCAAACTTCCCCGAACCTCCATACGTTTCTCCAAATGATATGGAATTGTATAGATTGATTGTTCCTGCATACGCAACAACACCCGAAGATATTCGTATTGAATACATTGACAATCAACGTTTCACAATGAAAGAGATTGGTGAAATTGAAAAAACACAGCAACTTGATTCTGAGTTTAATTACACAAGACAACTGATCAATGATGCGACCAATAGAGCGAAAAGTCTTGAAAATGTTGCACCCGTTTCTTTGACTGGAGTTTTTGTTGATGAATTTATAGGACACGGTAACGCAGACCTTACGCGAGTCAATTACAATGCCTCTATTGATCCCGTGAGAAATAGACTTCGACCTCCATTTATAAGTTCAAGTATTGGCATCAACACACCAACCGTGAGTGACGTTTCTGGAGCCACAATCAATGGCGATCTTATTATCTCTGATCACACCGAGGCTATTCTCTCTTCGCAATTTGAATGCACTGGTAAAGAAAGGCTTAATGAATTTGGAAGCATTGATTACTATGGAAAACTTGATGTTTCTCCATATTGTGTAAATTATTGGAGCGAGACGAAAAAACCAAGAATTGCATCAAACTTTGATGGTGAATTAAACAACTGGGAGTTTTCTGTTGTGATCAAAGACGATAGTAATAATATCGCAGGTCGCAATAATGGATTCGGAACAACGTGGAGAGATTGGGAATTTCACTGGTTCTCTACAATGAGTATTGATCCCTTTGATCAAGACACAAACCCACTTGATCGAACTTATACTGAAAGTTCCAAGACTTCATTTGTCGCAAGAGCGTTGTCAAAACGTATCGTCGAAAGATTAGGAAACAAAATTGTTGATCTTTCAATTCGACCATACATTCCAGCCACAACTATTACTCTTACGGCAAATGGTCTTAGACCAAATTCTACAGTTTATCTTTTCTTTGATGATGCACAGGTTGGAAACGATAATGGATATACAGTTTCGGAAGAGGGCAATCTTAGCATTACATACGAACTTCCATCCGACACATACACTGTTGGTAAAAAGAGATTTTTGATTACTGACAATGTTAATGGTGATGTCACAGAGGCAACAACCTCTGCTGATGCTTTCTTTTATGCTCAGGGTTCAATCAATACTGATCTTAATGGAGAGACATTTATCCGTCCACCTGTTGTGAAACGAGTTTCTTCAACATCAAATAATACAAGACTTGAAAACTTTAATGAACTGTTCAATGCAACATCGGATGCCACTCTTAATACAATCAATCCAATTTATCAAATTTTCTCTGTGGACCCAACTGGTTTCCCGAACGGTGCATTCATTAAGAAAGTTAGACTTTGGTTTGATGAACCATCAGACACAGGAACACCGATTCAACTTTCGATTCGTCCTGTGATTGATGGTGTGCCATCATCCTCAATCATCATTCCATTCTCTGAAAAAGTGCAGTCTTGTGTTGATGATGAAGTCGAAACGGACCCATCACTTGTTTCTCCGAGAAATCTTCAAGATAGCGGTGATACATTCACAGACTTTGAGTTTGATTCTCCTGTGTATCTTCCATATGGTGACTATGCACTTGCAGTGTCATCGAATGATACTTCGCTCTCTGTAAGAACTTCTAATAACCCAAATGAAACAGAAAACTTTGGAGCCTTGTATCTTCCAAACAATAGAGGATCAAATACACCTTACTTTGACAAGAGGCTCTGTGTTGGTATTTTCAGTTGTGTGTTTACATCAGGAAACACACCAACTGCTCGCTTCACTCTGACAGATACAAGTATTGATGCAAATACTTTCTACGCTTCAAACTCACCAAACGTTGATTCTGATTTTACAAACAGTATTATTTTGGGTGGAGATGGCTCATTCGATATTTCGCTTCCTGAAAACGGAACATTTGAAAGATCCTTTGGTTCTCGTCTTTCTTATACAAATGGAGTGATGACCTATACTTTAGAAAACTCCACAAGTCACTCCACGACCATTGACATTGATAGAGTTTCTCTTTTGGCAACAAAAATGATTTCAAATGATGCTACAGTTGGAGGAATCGAAAGGAATCAAGTCGTAGACGAAATCGCTGCTGACGGAGGTTCTGATCTTGCTGCCCCCGGTCTTGCGAGATACTATACAAAAATTGTTGAAATGGATGAAGCAGCACCCGCAGATGACATCGCAGTGTTTATTGATGGTCGTTTCCCCGGTCGTGCGCCGCTCGTATTTGTTAAACCACAGGGGACCGAGACTGGATCTGAAAATATTGATGAAACACAATATTATCAACTTTATCTCGCTGGAAACGTCGACACTTTAGATCCCGGAGGCGACTCTGTTGTTAGTCTGACTTATACCACATACAAAGAAGGGGCGGCTGCTGGTCAAGAACCTGATACCTTCACCACACCATTTACAAAATATGTTGTTAAAGTTGTCTTTACAGATGACGCTGCAACCGTGGGTGGAATCCCATTCATTGAATTTTTGGCTGCGGTTCCTATTCGTCGTTCTTTTGGTCAGTTTGGTTTGACAAACTTGGCACTTCCAAGCGGAACGCTTGTTCCATTTGCTGGTAAATTAGATAACGGACAGGTTCCACAGGAGATTGGTGGAGCCGGTGCTGTGCCGCTATTCCTTCCCTGTGATGGTGGTGTATATCCTCAAGAAGAGTTTGGCTCTCTTTTCTCAGCCATTGAACAAAAATACGCGAGAGGCACGGATGATGCAGATGCACTGAACGCAGCAGGAGAATTTAGGGTTCCTGACTTTAGAGGTAAGGTCGGTATTGGAAGTAATTCAAATCCGGTTAATGGTGGATTGAATGAAAATACATCCGGCGGTCCGGGATTCCTTTTTTCTGAGCCTCCAAAAACAAGAGAACTTGGTGCGACTGGTGGATCATTCCTTCTTAGACCCCACAAACACTACATTGCTGATAACGTAGGTACAGGTGGCGGATCAAATGATCATATTTTCAATAAAAGAACATTGGCTTTCAATAGACCTACCACTCAAGGGTCTTCTAATGACAAATACAAATTAGGTGGTAACAACAATCTTGCTGATTGTGGAGAATCATCAAACCCAATCAATCCGGGAGATGGTGTCAATCCGGGTATCGGATCTAATGACGCGGCTAATGGACCTGTAAATGTTACTGACGAAGCCCTAACTGAACAAATGCCACCATTTGTCGCGATTAATTACCTTATTAAAACCTGATACATATAAAGAGGTTTTTGAATGACGAATAATTATCCACCACCACCCGGTTTTTCAGGAGGATCAGTCCAAGGATTGACCTTAGACACTCTTCTTACATCTGATACTTTCAAAGTATGGTTCAACACAACCAATGATTTAGTTAATGCAATCAATCCCCTTGAAATCTACGGTTTGACCGCTGGGTCGGGAATCTCTATTGATTATCTTACAAACACGGGTATTGCAAAGTTAAGTTTTACTTTACCCAACAGTATTAGTGGAAGCAGTGAGTTTACTGGTGGGCTTACTTTCTCTGGTGATAATTTAATTTTTAATGGTGGGACAGTTGATTTTACCGGATCAAATCTTTATGGAAACGTTGTTCGCACCGTTAATGGTTCAACAGGTGACGTAACAGTTTCAGCCATTGTTCAACTTCCCACGATTGGACAAGATGGTGACATTGTTGTTTTCAACACTGCGGGATCAACATTTGAACCTCAAAGATTCTTTACTGGTGAAACTGGAGACAGACTCTATGTTGGTGCGTCCGGTGGACTCGTCCTTGGTGCTACCACAAACGGAGCAGGTAATTTAGGTCGTGCCAACATTCAACTTGTTGGAAACACCGGAGCCACCGCTTCGATTTATCTGAGAGATGGAAACTATGCAGGCTCAAATATTCGTGAAGTTGGCTCATTTATTCAGTTCTTAAGAAATTCAGATGCAAAATCTGTTCTTCAAATCGCTGGAGGTAATACGGCGGGAACAATCGACGGCAATGCTGCCTCACCTTATGTTATCATTGACCAGACCGACAGGGAGATGGGTCTTTTCGGAGTCACTAATCCAATTGGTCCTGTTCATTATAGATCAAGAACGTCAAAAGGTATTTCCGCAGATTTTGTCTTTGAAGAAGTTGGTGGTCAAACATTAGGTTTTGATATTGAATCCAATCAAGTTGTGATTCGACCAAATGAAATCAAAAGATTAAACATTTTACTTGGAGCCACAGGAGAAAATGGTGATTTTATTATTAAGGGTAACAACCCCCTAAGTGCCTTCGGGACAAAAACACCGTTCTTTGTGAAACAAGATGGTGTGGTTGTAATTGGCGGTGAACAAACATCAAGCAGCGGTGATACCTTTGGTTCCTTCAACGTTGCAAGTGGTAAACTTTTTGTAGGTGGCACACTTGGTAGAAATAGTCAAGTTCTTACATCCTTTGGTGCTTCGGCGGGGTGGAAAGACCTTGAAAATGGTTTGAGTGGTGTCGTTGTTAATTCATCAAAAATCAACGGAAGCACTCTTGCAACAGCACTTGAAATAAATCCCGGTAAAAATATTAATCTTCAAAGTTCCTTTACTGGAGGGACAGCAGGCATCACCATCAACTCTGAGATGAGTGTTAAGATTGGAGTCGATGATTTTACAGGACGAACATCAGAGGGGTTCCACTTTGTTGGTGAGGGAGGAGTCGCTGTTGCATCAGGTGGTCAAGAATTTGACCAAGATAGTAAATTAAACTATGAAGTTATTAAAATTATCGGCTCAGGTGCTGATGCTGGAAGCACCCAAGACGTTATTGAAAATATTAAAGTTGATGGTTCAAAAGTTACAAGTTCTGGAGCATCTTTTGGAACAATTAATTTTGCAACCTCTGGATCCGGTATCACCATCTCAAGTTCTTATGATGCAAGTGGAGCAACCCTAAATCTTACCTTTGAAGTGACTGGTACAGGATCTGGAGTCGCCGGAGCCACGGGTGGGACAGGATCCACTGGTCCTGCTGGAGCCACGGGTGCTACTGGTGCGACTGGTGCAACTGGACCAACAGGAGCCACAGGAGCGACTGGTGCAACAGGAGCCACTGGTGCTACTGGTGCGACTGGTATGGGTGGCATCCTTTACTCTTTTGATACATCCGGTACACCCTCATCTGGTCAATTGGCATACACTGGCACACAAATTAAAATTCACGACACCAATTCGTATGGTGTTGATATTTCAAATTTCCTTGGGCAAATAAGCACATCAAATGGTGGAGACTTGATCTTCCTTCAGGGGACTACTGGTCTTTTCTCGCTGCAAGTCTCAGGAATCACATCGGCTGCTAATGTGTTTACCTTTAGTGGCGGAGCCACAACTGAAGGTGGAACCTTTGCCAATGGTGCAAATGTATTCTTTAATTATGTTCGTGCTGGTAGCGGCACAACAGGAGCAACAGGATCCGCAGGTTCGGCTGGAGCCGTTGGTGCGACAGGTGCAACTGGACCTGCCGGTGCTGCTGGTTCCGCTGGTGTAGCCGGACCAACTGGTGCTACTGGATCCACTGGTATTCAAGGCTCAACTGGTAATGCTGCCGGATTTGCTTACAAAGTCGGCGGCAACCCCGGAGTAAGTGCTGGTAGACTAAATGACACCGAAGCGGGTTCTGTTCACACAATCGTATTGAGTGTGACCAGTGATGATGGGCAAAATTTAGACACCTATTTTGATGCGATTCAAAATATTCAAAAAGATAGACTTTACATTCAAGGTCTTGACGGTTCTGCTCACTCGTCTCTCGAAGTCACGGGCATCACAAACACAAGCACGACTTATACATTCACCGGAAGCACCTCCAGATCAACTGGAACAAGATTTGGAACAACAGGTGATGAAGTTTATGTTTATCACATCGCTGGTGCTGGTGGAACTGGATCCACTGGTAATGACGGATCGACAGGTGCTACTGGATCGACAGGTGCAACCGGAGCGACAGGAAATGCAGGATTTAGATATTCTTTGAAGAAATTCACTGCAAATACAAACGTCACTCCGGGTACAGGCGAATTGGTAATTAGTCCCAGTAACATTGCCGGAAGAAAATTCATCAGAATTAGTGAAGTTGATAAGGATGGAACAACCGTAACTTCCTTGTTTACGAGTGGTATTCTTGATGAGGGCGACACCATTTTGGTCACTTGTCCAGATGCAGATACGCCAATCTTCTTTACCGGACAAATTTCAGAGCCTCTTGATGATAGAGGAACTTATTATAGAATTGATTTTGATACAATTTCTTCCAGTGGTTCACTGACAACGGCGAAAGACGCATTTGTGACCTTTGCCAAGAGAGGTTCCCAAGGTGCTGCTGGATCGGTTGGTGATCGTGGTTCAACTGGTTCCTCTGGTTCGGATGGTGCGACTGGTGCAACTGGAGCAACTGGTCCGGCAGGAGCGACAGGATCTGTTACGACCTTTAGAGATGCAAGCACATCAATCACCTCTGGAAATACAGTCGCTGAGTTGCAGATTCTTGGATCTGGTGTTGACGTAGAATTAACATATGATTCGGTCAATAATAGAGCGAAGTATCTTATCTACGGATCAACGACAAGTAATCAGACAGATCGAGGATTCTTGGTTCACGAATTGTCAGACACATCATTTTTTAATAGTCAAATTAGAGGTCTTGGAATTTCTGCTGCTGGTTCATACATCGGTGGCACAGAACCAAATATCACTGACGGCACGTTCTTTAGTGTTCCTTTCCCAAACAGAGTTTCCGGAAACTACAATGATGGCTACGCTGTTATCTCAAACGCTGATAGTGATTACACAGGACTAACTCTTCCCGGTCTGGTTGGAACAGGATACACACCCGGAGTAGGGGATTCAAACAATGCTCTTGTTGTGCGTTCTGCGAATGCAGGTAATACTATCAAGTTTACATATGAAGTTGCTTTGGGAGGCACTGCCGCAATTTCTGGTCTAACCGCTGAAGCATTGGTTTTCAAGGTTGCCCGTTTTGGATCAACCTCTGACTCAACACCCAATGCTTGGGAGGCTGATCTGAGAACATATCGCATCAACTCTAGCGAAATGAGTCGTTTGGAAAGAAATGTCACTATTGAGGCATATGATAATATGTCAACATTAGATAAGAGATACATTCTATGTGTCCAAAACTTAGGAAGTAATGAGATTGACATTTTAAGAGCGACAAGAACAGTCGAAACAATGGTTCCTAGAAACTTGATTGATGGCACGATCACAAATGGCTGACGCTTCTAAATGAAAAGGCATCCTTTTTCTAGTCTGAAAAGACGCAGGAAGCCCCGCTCTAATACATATAAAAGGAAAAGGAGCGCAGTAGATGTCCACGCCTTCATCAAGAGAAGAACTAAAACAATATGCTCTAAGAAAACTGGGCGCACCAGTTATCGAAATCAATGTTGACGATGCTCAATTAGAAGACGCACTCGATGATGCCTTACAAATGTTTAATGAGTATCATTTTGATGGTGCAGAAAGAGCATTATACAAACACGAAATTACCCAAACAGATATCGATAACGGATATTTAGATACAGATTCTTTTGGATTTACAGGACCAAACGACGCCATTCAACCCGGAGATTCAAGAAGCATCGTTTCGGTGACAAAAGTTTTTCAATTCGATGAGGGTGGTGCTGGATCAAATATGTTCAGTGTCAGATATCAGATGGCTCTACAAGATTTGTATGGCTTGAGAAGTGCTGGTGATATGTCAAATTATTATATCACCCAGTCATATATTTCACTGTTGGCTGATTTTCTTGATCCAGAAAAACAAATTAGATTCAGTAGAGTAACAAATCGACTGTATCTTGATATGAACTGGTCAGAAACAGTTAGCGTGGGTGATTTCATAGTCATTGATGCCTATGTTGCATTGGATCCTGATACTTATACTGAAATCTACAATGATATTTTATTAAAGAAGTATGTCACTGCATCATTTAAAAAGCAGTGGGCGATGAATTTGATGAAATACCAAAATTTTAATTTACCCGGAGGGGTTCAATTTAATGCCGACCAATTGTTTAGTTCGGCGGAAAATGATATGTCGAATATTGAGGAGACTTTGCAAGATAAATATGAACTTCCTCCAGATTTCTTCACGGGGTAATTATGGCAACGAATCCTTACTTCAATAAATTCAAAAACAAACAAGAGCAGACACTTGTTCAAGATATAGTTGATGAATCCATCAAGATTCACGGTGTTGATATGGTCTATGCTCTTCGTAGTTTGCAGAATGAAGATGAATTATTTGGAGAGGATCGTTTGCCTAAATTTGAGGATGGGCGAGAAATTGAAATGTACGTTGAGTCCTACGACGGCTTTGAGGGTGAAGGCGAAGTAATGACTCAATTTGGTCTTGACATTAAAGATGAAATGACGTTGACTTTTTCAAAAAGAAGATTTTCAGAAGTCTTTGCTGATAAAACAAATATTAAGTATCCAAGAGAAGGGGACTTGATTTATTTTCCGCTGATGGATGGTATTTTTGAAGTAAACTTTGTGGAGCGAGAACAAAATTTCTTCAATTTTGGTAAGACATTTACTTATCAAGTCAAGTGTTCACTCTACAAGTATTCTGGGGATCAACTCGATACTGGATTTGATCGAATCGATGGTGTCACATCTAACGCTATCAATCAACTTGTCTATACAGAATTTAGTGGTGGTAGTGGTGAATTCCAAGAAGGTGAAACTGTCAACATTATCACATTTGCGGGAGCCACGGGAGCAACGATGGAAGTCGTTGTTTGGCAAGGTTCAACCACAGATGTAATGGAGTCTTTCTTAGTTTCTGGTAGTCTCACTGGTGAGAGAATTGTTGGACAATCCTCGAATGCGAATAGAGTCATTAGCACGATAGGATTCACGGCAGATTACTTCGCCAAGGACGCATTTGAGGACAATACTGAGTTTATGCGAGCAGGTCTTAATATCTTTGACTTTACAGATCAAGATCCATTTAGTGAGGGAGATATTTAATGTTTACTCAATTTTACAATGAGTCAGTCCGAAAAACAGTGGTTGCCTTTGGTGCATTGTTTGACGAAATTTTTGTCATTCGTAGAAATAGTGATGGATCAACCAACAGAAGGTTTTTAGTTCCGATTACATACGCTCAAAAAGAAAAATTTATTCGTATGCTCGACGAACTCCCAGATACTAAGGAGTCAGATAACGCAGCGGCTATTGCAAGTATTTTACCTCGTCTTGGATTTTCAATTTCAAGTATGAATTATGATTCTGCAAGAAAGCGAAATACAGTTTACAAAAAATACAAAACAAGTAGCACAGCAAATACTTACGACACTCAGTTTGCGGAGGTTCCTTACACAATAGGTTTTAGTCTCGCAGTGGCGACAAGAACGATGGATGATGCTTTGCAGATTATTGAGCAAATTACTGCGTTTTTCACTCCAGAGTTTACTGTCACACTTAATTTTACTGACATCAACGCGAAGGTAGATGTTCCTTTTGTATTGAACTCTGTGACTCCTGAAATCGATTATCTAGGTGATACCTCTGAGCAGCGTTCAATTATTTTTAATCTTGATTTTACAGCATACACATATGTCTTTGGACCAACCAAAAAGCAAACTTATATCACAGAATCCACAGTGAATGCTCTTACATCATTCTTTGATGAATTTGGTGGAGTCACCGGACCCACTGGTGCTGGGTTAAAGTCAATTGTGTCAATCACCGGACCATCCGGAGAGAACACACTGCCGCCTTCTGCTATCGCAGGGATGACGAGTTTCTTCGCACCAGAAACCCTAAGCATTACAGGAGCGACCCAAGATGGCTAAGAAAGAAGAAAATTCTCTTGAAAACGCTTTAAATATAGATCCAATTGAGGACCGCAAAACAACACCAAATGTTGAAGATTCCGACACGGCAGCAGAACCGGAGACAGGAATGCGTAAAAAAGTTGAACTTGATCTTTCAAAGTTTCCCGAACGAAAAAAGATAGAACAGCGTAAAGACTTCGGCGAGGTCCGCGAAAATATTAAAGAAGTGATTGACTATAGCAAGAATGCAATTGACGGCATTCTCAAAGTAGCCTCAGAGAGTGACAGTCCAAGAGCCTACGAAGTGGTCAGTCAACTTCTTAAGACCGCAACCGAAGCCAATAAAGACCTACTTGATATTCATAAACAAATGAAATCCTTAGAGGAAGATGAGCAAGTGAGAAATGTGACGAACAACGCATTCTTTGTGGGTTCTACAAAAGAACTGCAAGACCTTGTTCGACAACAACTTCCAGAAAAGAAAGTGAAAAAAGTAAAGAACAATGACAAAGAAACTGGATGACAAAGCATATCTCGGCAATGCCAATATCAAGGCAGCCGGTGTAGAGTCAGAATACACAAAAGAACAGATCGAAGAATACGCCAAGTGTGTATCTGATCCGATGTATTTTATTGAAAATTATATCAAGATTGTCTCTCTTGATGAGGGTCTTGTTCAATTTGAGCCTTATAGTTTTCAAAAGAAAATTTTAGAATCTGTTCACAATGATCGCTTTGTCATTTGTAAGATGCCTCGACAGTCCGGCAAATCTACGACAGTTATTTCATATTTGCTTCATTATATTTTATTCAATCCTGATAAAAATGTTGCAATTCTAGCCAACAAATTGACAACTGCTCGTGAACTGCTGGGTCGTCTGAAGTTAGCCTACGAGCATCTGCCAAAATGGCTTCAGCAGGGTGTCGTAGAATGGAACAAAGGTTCAATTATTTTAGAAAACGGATCAAAGATTCTTGCATCCTCTACCTCTTCCTCCGCCGTTCGGGGTGGTTCTTTTAACTTATTGTTTATGGATGAATTTGCATTCGTTCCTGAGAACGTGGCTGATGAGTTTTTCAACTCTGTATATCCCACAATCTCAGCCGGTCAAAGCACGAAGGTTCTGATCGTCAGCACTCCCAAAGGTTTGAATATGTTTTATAAACTTTGGAAGGATGCCGAAGACGGTCAAAACTCCTATACTCCGATTGAAGTCCACTGGTCCGACGTTCCGGGTCGTGATGCAAACTGGAAAAAACAAACCATTCGGAACACATCTCCACAGCAGTTTCGGCAAGAGTTTGAATGTGACTTCCTTGGCTCCGTAAACACGCTCATAGCCCCTTCAAAGTTGAAATCGCTTCACTACACTCGTCCAAAGCAAGAGCGTGAGGACGGCTTGAAGGTCTACTATGAGCCAGAACCTGAACACTTATATTTTATGGGTGTCGATGTTTCGCGAGGGCAAGATTTAGATTATCACGCAGTCACAATTGTGGATGTGACATCCGCTCCATATAAAGTCGTAGCCCAATATAAAAATAATCAACTTTCGCCGTATCTTTTGCCAAACTTAATTTATGCGATGGGTAAGCGATACAATGATGCCTACATTTTGACGGAAGTAAATGATCTCGGACAAGAGATTGTTGATATTTTGCATAATGAATTTGAATATGAAAATTTACTTGTCACATCTGTTCGTGGACGAAAGGGACAGGTGATGGACGGTGGCTTTGGCAATTATCAAACCCAACAGGGTGTGCGTATGAGTCCAAAGGTGAAGAAAGTCGGCTGCACGATGCTTAAAGAAATGATTGAACAGGATCGTTTGGTTATCGAAGATTTTGAAATCATTCAAGAACTATCATCTTTCATATCGAAAAAAGGATCATACGAAGCCGAAGTGGGTCACAATGACGACTTGGTGATCACACTTGTTCTTTTTGCGTGGGCAGCAACACAAAATTACTTCAAAGATATGACAGACATAAATATTCGTGAACAACTCTATAAAGAAAAGATAGAGAAGATGGAAGAGGATTTGATGCCGTTTGGATTCATCGATACAGGAGCAGACGGCACGATTGTTGAAGATGATGGAACCGTGTGGGATATTTCAGATGATGATAGGTTCTCTTTGTAATCAGTATTTCGCTAAATAATAAGACCAAAAGGAGAATCGTTTATGGCATTCCAAGTCAGCCCCGGTGTTGAAGTCAAAGAAGTTGACCTCACAAATATTGTTCCTGCCGTTTCCACAACAAACGCAGGTTTCGCTGGTTTCTTTGATTGGGGACCAATTGATCAAACTGTTGTTGTTACGTCAGTCGATGATTTAAGAGAAAAGTTTGGCGGACCGACCACTGCAAATAAAGATTATTGGTTTACCGCAGCAAACTACCTGACCTATGCTTCGTCCTTAAATCTTGTTCGAGTTGTAGATAACGGTCTTAATGCAGCCACTGATACGGCTGTTTTAATTAAAAATGTTAATGATTATAACAGTAAATCTACGACAACTGAAAGTGATTGGCAAGGTAGCCACTTTGTTGCTAAATTTGCAGGTGGTGATGCAGGAACTTCATCAAGTGATGGGAGTGAATTGGGTAACTCTTTGCTTGTCTCGGTTTCAAATAGAAGTAGCATCACTTTTGGAATCACCTCCGGTCTTGCTGCCGGATCTACACAATTCCACATTCAGCACAACACTGATTTTACAATCAAGTCCGGAACTGAGTATTCTGATGTTGTGAAGATTGGTGGAGTGAGATATCCCATCACTGCTGTTAGTGCTGGTGGAGGCGGATCAACTGTTGATATTGCTTCACCCGGTATTCTCTCACAGTCAACAGGAATCACCGCTGGTTCTGTCGATTGGTTCTTTAGTCCCAACGTTAGCACGGTTACACCTGCTCAATCCGCGTTCGTCGAAGACAGCGGAACAAACGTCACTGGTGTAAATGACTTGATTTCTGTCGTTGTTGTGGACGAGGATGGATACTGGACAGGGACACGCGGAACAATTCTTGAAACATTCGATGATGTTTCTGTGGCAACCAACGCAAAACGAGATGATGGTGCATCACAATACTTTAAGAATGTGATTCGTGATACATCAGAATACATTTACACAGGATTCCAATTCCAAGCAGCCGATATTGTTGGCACAGGTTTGCCCGATAGAGCATTCTCAACTGGTGTAACATTTGGACTGTTGAAAGAAAACCAATACCTCTCTCTTAAGGGCGGAAGTGCTGGTGTCCCAGCGGGTCTTGATTTCTTCACCAATGGGTATGAAAAATTTGAAGTTTCTGAAACCCCTGATATTTCTCTTATTCTTGGTGGCCCAGCCGAAGGCGATAAAGCAAAAGAACTTGTTACTCTTGCAAATAATAGAAAAGATTGCATTGTATTCCTTTCTCCACCAAAAGATGCAGTTCTTGACTCTACGGATACTCCGAAGAAAAATTATGTCGCAAGTGCAAATA
>LULV01000043.1_pt1 | contig 34013 bp, 37 predicted proteins | sample 728081 | NCBI WGS metagenome assembly LULV01 (sample SAMN03860280, study PRJNA289734) | marine metagenome | biome: seawater column; feature: ocean; material: water; isolation source: Red Sea water column Station 108 - depth 25m | place: Saudi Arabia: Red Sea | collected 2011-10-15 | depth 25 m | reverse complement strand
TAATAAAATATTTGCTAAACACTTAGACTGCACAAATCCAAAAGAGATTAAAGAATATTTTAAATCTCTATCTAACTTAAAAAAAATAGATGGATTAATAAATAATATAGGCATTGCAGGACCTACAAAATATCTTCAAAATATTTCAATAGATGAATGGGATAACACGATTAAAACCAATTTAAGTTCACATTTTTATTTCACAAAATTTGCTATTCCATTTTTAAAAAATGCCAAAAAAGGATCTATTATTAATTTATCTTCAACTGCAGGATTATATGGTTTTGCTCAACGTTCACCATATGCATCAAGTAAATGGGCAGTAATTGGATTAACTAAAACATTAGCAGTTGAATTAGGAAAATTTAAAATACGTGTGAATGCAATTTGTCCTGGTTCTGTTAATGGCGATAGAATGGATAGGGTAATAAATGCAAAAGCTAAATTAATAAATTCTTCAAATAAAAAAGTAAGAAAAGAATTAGAGTCAATGGTTTCATTAAACACATTTGTAGAAAAAGAAGATATTGCATCAATGGCATTATTTTTATTGAGCGATGCTTCAGAAAATGTATCTGGTCAAATCATGACTGTTGATGGAAATACTGAAAGAATGAATTAGTGGATAACAACGCTGACTACATCATTGTTGGAGCAGGGTCAGCAGGTTGTGTTTTAGCTAACAGATTGTCTTCACAATCAAAGAATTCTGTAATTTTATTAGAAGCTGGCCCATCCAGTAAAACCTGGAAAGTTGATATGCCAAGTGCACTTCTATATGCAATGCATGACCCAAAATATAATTGGAAATATTATACTGAGCCTGAGCCGTTTCTAAATAATAGATCTTTATATTGTCCAAGAGGTAAAATGATTGGAGGATGTTCATCACATAACGGCATGGTTTTTGCTAGAGGTCATAAAGAGGATTTTGATAGATGGTCTTCAAGTGGTTTAACTAATTGGTCATATGAAAAAGTTTTACCTTTTTTTAAAAAATTAGAAACTTGGTCTCATGATAGTAATGAAAGAGGTAAAGAGGGGCCATTAAAAGTAAATAAATCAAACATAGATAAAAAATACCCTCTATTTAAAAAAGTTTTAGAAGCTGCACAAGAAGCTGGATATAAAATATTTAATGACTCTAACAGTATTGATAAGGAAGGTTTTGGAACTTTTGATGTAACAATAAACAAAGGTGTAAGGCAAAGTGTTGCTAAGGCATATTTAGAGCCAATCCAAAATAGAAAAAATCTAAGAATAATAAATAATATTGATGTTAAAAAAATTCTTTTTAAAAATAAAACTGCAATTGGTGTTGAAACGATTAAAAAAAATATAACCAATAATTATTTAGCCAATAAAGAAGTTATACTTTGTGCTGGTTCAATTAATTCACCTAAAATTCTTCAATTATCCGGAATAGGTAATGAAACGTATCTTAAAAGCTTGGGAATAGAAGTTATTAATAATTTAGTTGGGGTGGGAGAAAATTTACAAGATCATTTAGAGATGTATATTCAATATAAATCTAAAAAAAATGAAACATTACATTCTTTAGCAACAAATTTTCTATATCAAGCAATAGAAGGATCAAAATGGTTTTTATTTAAAAAAGGTAGGTTAGCAAACTCACACTTAGAGTTAGGAGGTTTTGTTAAATCTGACAAATCATATAATCACCCAAACCTACAATTTCATTTTTTTCCCTACTTAGTTATTAATCATGGTTTAGAAAATCCTAATTTTGAAGCTTTTCAATTTCATGTTTGTCCAAATAGACCAAAAAGTAGGGGGTTTGTTAAAATTAAAACAAATAACTATAAAGATGATCCTAAAATACAATTTAATTATCTTAAGCATGAAGACGATTTAAAACAAATGAGAGAAGGTGTAGGAATTGCTAAAAAAATTTTGTCTCAAAAAGCACTTAAAGAATATGTTGGCACAGAAATTAGGCCTGGGAAGAATGTATCTAATCAAAATGAATTAGATGAAGTTATTAAAAATACATCTGAATCTGCGTATCATCCGTCATGCACAAATAAAATGGGTGAGGACAAAACTTCAGTTGTAGATCAAGACCTAAGGGTTCATGGAATTCAAAATTTAAGAGTTGTTGATGCTTCTGTAATGCCAGATATTGTTAGTGCTAATTTAAATGCAACAACTATTATGATTGCTGAAAAAGCTTACGACCAAATAAATAGTACCGTTAGTTAGAGAGATAAAATCTAATTTAATTAGATCGTTTTTCTTCTAAGAGTCCAACCGTATCTTTCGCTGTAGTATGCTTCGATACCATCAGCAAGATTAAGGTCATAATTTGAGTCTATAGATCCTTCAAGAACCTTCTTCTCAATAGAACTCTGCTCTAGGCTGTCTTTTTGGTTATTAATATTTTCTGTTAATTTACTGTTCATATTTACAGATTTTACAAATACATAAAAAAATAAAAAAAAACTAGAGTTTTTCTTAGTTTTAATGTAAAGAAAATTACTTTGAATTTATTATTTTTGTAAATTTTGTAAATGAATATTGAATCTGACATAAATTTTGGCCCAAGGTTAAAAAAACAAAGGATAAGTAAAGGTTTTTCACAAGCTGAATTATCAAAAACTATTGGCATATCTCCTAGTTATTTAAATTTAATTGAAAGTGGAAAAAGAAAAATACCACTTTCCTTACTAATTAAAGCAGCTGATAAATTAGATTTATCAATTAAAGACTTCTCAACAGAATCTAGCAAACGACTTCTTTCAGACGTAATGGATGTTTTAAGCAATGAGATTTTTGATGATTTAAAGATAACCAATCACGACACAAGTGACTTTATTGGTTCAAATCCTAACATAGCTAAAGCATTACTGACAATAAATGATTCTTTTAAAAGTTTTAAAGAAGATATGCAAAATCGACTTGAAACGATGGATGTCAATGCAAATCAAATTGAAAAACCAACAAGACTACCTGTAGAAATCGTTTCAGATATTCTTCAAGAAAATAAAAATTACTTTCATGATTTAGAAGTAAGTTCTGAAAATCTAAGAAAAGAAATAGGTCTTGAAACTGGACCTAACATTGGTTCTGGATCTAAATTATCACTTTATCTCAAAGAAAAACATGGAATTGAAGTTAAAATAGTAACCATAAACGAAGATGAAAAAATAGTTAAAAGATTTGATGAAAATTCAAAGATTTTTTATCTTTCTGAAATGTTAACTTATACATCAAGAAACTTTCATTTAGCATCACAAGTTGCTTATTTAGAGGCTAATGATGTTATCAATAAAGTTATTAAAGATAATAACGTCGAATCAGAAGAAGTAGAACCTTTGCTTAAACTATCTTTACTAAATTATTATGCTGCTGCTTTTATGATGCCTTATAACGATTTTTTAAAGAGTGCTAAATTACATAAATATGATGTAGAAATTTTGATGCATCATTATGCTTGTAGTTTTGAACAAGTTACACATAGATTAACAAATCTTCAAAGACCTGGAAACGAAGGAGTGCCATTTCATTTTTTAAAAACAGATATTGCTGGAAATGTCTCAAAGCGATTTTCTTTATCTGGTATTCATATACCAAGACATGGAGGTTCTTGTCCTAGATGGAATGTTTATACTGCTTTTTTAAATCCTGGAAAAATTCATCCTCAAATATCTAAAATGCCAGATGGACGAGTATATTTTTGTATCGCAAGAGCTTTTGAGAAAGGAATTGAAAAACATGGAATGCCTAAAAGCTTTGTTTCGATTGGTTTAGGTTGTGATATGAAATACGCTAAAGATCTAATTTATTCTGAAGGAATTGATCTAAATAATAAAAAATTACAAATGCCAATTGGAGTTTCTTGTAGGATATGTCCTAGAGTGGAATGTCAGCAAAGAGCTTTTCCTCCAATTGATAAAGAACTTAAATTAGATATTAAATATCGAGGGACATCACCATACGTTACAATTTAGTTAAATTTTAACTAACATTTTACCTAAATTTTTACCATTCAGTAGATCTATAAATGCTTTTGGAGCATTTTCTATATTTTCATAAATTGTTTCTTTAAACTTTATTTTTCCTTCAGACAGCCAATTTCGCATATCAGTTTCAAAAGGCTCATTATCATTTTCATGATCAAAAATTAAAAAACCTTTTATAGTTAATCTTTTTACTAATACGTGAGCCATATTTTTTAGTCCAGCAGGTGCAGAAGTTGAATTCATTTGAGATATTCTTCCACAAATAATAATTCTTCCAAAATTTTTCATTCGAAAAATTGCAGACTCTAAAAAATCACCTCCAACATTATCAAAGTATAAGTCAAATCCTTCAGGACAAATTTCTTTTAAGTGAAGAACAAGGTTATCAATTTTTTTATAATTAAATGCTACATCAACATTTAATTCATTTTTTAACCAATCAACTTTTTCATCTGATCCAGTACTAGCATATACTTTGCATCCTAAATTTTTTGCAATTTGACAAACTGTTGAACCAACACTTCCACCTGCTGAAGATACAAGAATACTTTGTCCCTTTTGTATATTCCCATGATTAAAAAGACCAATATATGCAGTTTGCCCTGTCATTCCTAAAGGCCCAAGATAAGTTTGCAATGGAAGATTGGAATTTTTTATTTTTTTTAAATCACCGCCTTTGCAAACGAAGTTATCTCTCATTCCAAAATTACTGAAAACAACATCTCCTTCTTTAAATTGTGAATCTTTTGATTTTTGGACTGACCCAATTGCATAACCTTCCATTTCCTCGCCTAGTAAAAAGGGTGGTTTATAATTTTTACGTTCTGTCATCCTTGCTCTCATATACGGATCAACAGATATCCATGAATTAAGAACATGAATATTATTTGTTTCATCTAATTCTAAAGTTTTAGATTTAATTTCAAAATCTTCTTCTTTAGGTAACCCAGTTGGTATATAATTTTTTAAAGCTACATATTTTGAGATTATTGTCATAATTATAATTTATATTTTTTCTTTAATTCTAGCAAATCTATTAAGAAATTATCTCTTATATTACTTAAATCTTTTATAGAATGATTCTTTGATTGTTTTTTTGTGCCTTTAATGATTTTTTCTTTAAGTTTTTTTGTTAGTTTTGGAGATTTGAGTTTAGTCCATGGAAGCTTCAATGCTGGTCCAAACTGATCTAGCATATGTTTCATACCCATTTCTCCTCCCGCTAAGTGAAATGTCAAAAAAGTTCCCATTAGAGCCCATCTCATACCAGGACCATAAGTTATTGCTTCATCTAAATCTTTTGTTGAAGCATATCCATCATTTATAATATGTAAACCCTCTCTCCACAAAGCTTCTTGCAATCTATCAGATAAAAAGCCCGGTAATTCTTTTTCTACCAATAATGTTTTCATTTTAATTTTTTGATAAAATTTTTTTGCTTTATTAAAATATAAATTTGTAGTTTTTTTACCTTTTACAATTTCAACCAAAGGGAGAATATATACAGGGTTAAATGGATGAGCTATGATTAACCTTTTTGGATTAATACATTTTGATTGTAAATCTGATGGAAGTAAACCAGATGAACTTGAAGCAATTATTGAATTTGAGGGTGAATATTTACTTATATTTTTTATAACATCTTTTTTTAAAGATAGTCGTTCAGGTACATTTTCCTGAATTAAATCTGCATTTTTCACTGCTTCCTCAATATTGTCTACGATTTCCAAATTTTTGAAATTGATTTTTGTATTATATAATTTCTTTATAATTAAGTTTGTTCTTGTTATTTCTTCTTTTAGAAAATGTAATTGCTGAGAATTTTTATCAAATGCTTTGACTTTTATACCATTAGCGAGAAATCTAAGTATCCAGCCAGTACCAATTACACCAGTTCCAATGACAGCAATATTTTTCAAATTAAAAATGTTTTTTTAGTTTTAATTTCTCTCTAGTCTGTTGAGGTGATAAAATAGAAGCCCCCATATCTTCAACAATACATCTTGCCTTTTCAACCAACTGTGCATTTGATGCAAAAACTCCTTTTTTTAAATAAAGATTGTCTTCAAGTCCCACACGAACATTTCCTCCCAAAATAACTGCCTGTGCAGCCATAGGCATTTGTGATCTTCCTATTCCAAATCCAGACCAAACACCTTCAGAAGGTACCATTTCAGCCATAGCTTTCATTGCGCTCGTTGTTGCAGGTGATCCCCAAGGTATGCCAAGGCATATTTGATAAAAAGGAGGGCCATCAATTAAACCTTCTTTATAAAGTTGGTTAGCAAACCATAAATGACCCATTTCAAAAGCTTCCATTTCTGGTTTCACTCCAAGCTCCTGCATTTTTTTTGCTGCAGTTCTTAGTTGTATCGGTGTATGAATAAAAGTCATGTTTGAGTCACCAAAATTTAGTGAGCCGCAGTCTAAAGTACAAATTTCAGGCAATAACTCTTCAACATGTTCTAATCTGCTTAATGCATCGATCATATCAGTATTTGCTCCCACTGGATTTAAAGGATCTTTACCTGTTCCAACTTCAAAATCACCACCCATACCTGTAGTAAAATTTAAAACTACATCAGTTTCAGAGGAGCGAATTCTATCTGCCACTTCTTTATAATAACTTAAATTCCTAGAAGGTTTGCCATCAGGTTCTCTTACATGTACATGAGCTATTGCTGCACCCGCTTTGGCAGCTTCAATTGAAGCATCAGCAATTTGTTTTGGTGTTATAGGTAATTCAGGATGTTTACCTGCTGTATCACCAGATCCTGTTACAGCACACGAAATTATTACTTCATTATTCATTATTTTAAACTACTATATTTTTTGAATTAATAAAGAAAAACAATGAAGATATATTTAAATTCAGGAAGAGTAAAAAAAGAATGGACCGATTACAATGGTCATATGAATTTGGCATTTTATATTCATCTTTTTGATGCTGGATGGGAAGTTCTTTTACAAAAATTTAATATGGGTGAAACTTCTGCAAAAACAGAGAAGAAAACTACTTTTGCCGTAGAGTCACACACAACTTATGACAAAGAAGTGAAAGAGGGTGATGAAGTAGATATTAATTTGTTATTTCTTGATAGGGATAAAAAAAGATTAATTTATAAATTAGAAATGACACATAAACTTGAAGGTTATAGAGCAGCAACAACAGAGGTTTGTTCTTTGTATGTTGATTTAAATGTTAGAAAAGTTTCTGAATTAGAATTAGAAAAGCAAAAAGATATAGATAAATTTATTCAAGAAAATAAAAATAACTTTGATCCAGGTAACCTTACTCTAATCAACAAGTTAAAAAAATAATTATAAATTTCTATAAGGTGTTCTATTAAATATTCTTTGAACCATTGGAACAAATTCTTTTAGAGGAATTGTATCATAATTTGGATCAAATGATGCTTGATCCCATCTTTCACAAAAATCTATAGTGTCTTTAAAGAATTCATGACCTTTGAATTTATCTCTTAGATTTCTATCTTTTCCATAATAATGATTATAGTAGTAGGCTTGAAACAAACCGTGTTGTTCTACAATCCATCTTGTTTTTTCAGAAACAAAAGGTTTTAATACTGCAGCGGCAAGTTCAGAATGATTAAGAGGTGCAATTTCATCACCTATATCATGCAATAAGGAAGCCACCACCATTTCTTCAGAAGCTTGTTCACGTAACGCTCTTGATGCAGTTTGAAGAGAGTGTTCTAATCTAGATACCTTATAGCCACCTAAAGAATTGTCTAAACTTTCTAGCACTCTTACTATTCTATCAGCTGTACCTTCAATAAATTTATCTTCAAAATTAGCAAGAAGTTCATAATCTTCTTTATCACCATGTTTCATTTCAGTGAATTTTACTTCATCTTTAGACATGAAATAATTATACATATTTTTAAATTTTATGAAACTAATTCCTGAATGGTATGAACACCAATATTGTTTGATTGCTTGGCCATGTAATAAAGATCTTTATGGTAAAATTATTAATAAAGCTAGAGATGAAGTTGCAAATGTAATTAATGAAATTGCAAAAACTGAGCATGTTATTGTTTTGTCAAATAAAGAAGACATTAATGAAATTCAAAATAAAACTGATCATAAAAATATAGATATTGTAGAATGTAAATTAGATGATTCTTGGATGCGAGATATTGCACCAATTTTTTATAAAGAAGATAAAAGATTAAAATCAATTAGTTTTGAATTTAATGGTTATGGAAAGTATCCAGATTATTTAAATGATAATAAAATATCAAAATTTATTTCAAACTATTTAAATATCCCAACAAAAATTTCTGACTTAGTTATTGAAGGAGGAGCAATAACTTATGATGATAAAAAAAATTTATTTAGCACTAAAAATGTAATATTTAATAAAAATAGAAAACAAAAACATAATAGTGAATATATTATTAAAGAATTAAAGCTCTTGTTTGACTTAAATTATATTTTTTTATTTGAAAATGGACTAATGGAGGATGATACAGATGGTCATGTCGATAATTTATTATGCCCGATAGGAAAAAATCAATATTTAATTGCCACAACTCACAAATTAGATCCTAATTATGAAATATTAGAAAAAAACAAAGCTGATCTTATTAAATTTTTTAGAGATACTAATCAGACATTTGATTTAATTGAAGTTCCTTTACCTACAAGAAAAAAGATTAATAATAAGAATATTATTAGTTCATATATAAATTTCTATTTCAGTAAAAATAAAATTATCTTACCTAAATTCAATGTTAAGGAAGATAATGAGGTAAAATTAACTTTTGAAAAGTTATTCCCCAATCGAGAAATTATGATGTTGGAAACAGAAAATATAAATTATGGTGGTGGAAATATTCATTGTATAACAATGAATGTACCAAAAATATGAAAGTAAAAGTAGCAACATCACAATTCAAGGCTATTAAAGGAGACTTTGACGCTAATTTAAATAAAGCAATTAGTTTAGTTGAAAAAGCATCAAATGAAAATGTTGATATTTTACTTCTGCAAGAATTATTTCAAGATTATTATTTTTGTTCAACAAAAAATGATAAATTTTTTGATCTTGCAATTGATTTTCCTTCTAATCCAATGTTCGAAAAATTATCTAATATTTGTAAAGATAAAAAGATTTCATTACCAATTAGTTTTTTTCAAAAAAAGGAAAATAAGTTTTTTAACTCTCTAGTTATGATTGATTCTTTCGGTAAAATAAGTGAAGTTTATAATAAATCTCACATCCCTGAAGGGCCTGGATATAATGAGAAGTATTATTTTGAAAAAGGCAACACAGGTTTTATGGTTTTTGACACCCCTCTAGCAAAAGTTGGCTGTGCAATTTGTTGGGATCAGTGGTTTCCTGAATGTGCAAGAATATTAACATTGAAAGGTGCAGATTTAATTTTATATCCATCAGCAATTGGCTCTGAGCCACACATGCCTGAATTAAATTCAAAGGATCATTGGATTAATACAATGGTAGGACATGCTGCTGCAAATCAAATCCCTATAGTAACTTCGAATAGAATAGGGAAGGAAGCCGAAGCTGATATTGAATTAAATTTTTATGGTAATTCTTTTATATTGGATCATCTTGGAAATGTAATAAATCGTATGAATGATAAGGATGAGGGAATAATAACTGCGACTTTAGATTTGTTAATTTCAAGAGAATATAGAAAATTATGGGGTAACTTTAGAGACAGAAGGCCTGATCTATATAAAAAAATTCTCGATTTTTAATTTATTTTATTTAATGTAATTTTTATTTAGGAGGGGAATAATGCTTAAGTATTTTATATCTCTATTAGTTTTAATTTCTTTTTCAGCTCAGGCTAAAGAAGAATTATTTATTTACAATTGGTCTGACTATATTGCAGAAGATACAATTGAAAATTTTGAAAATGAATTTGGCATTGATGTAACTTATGATGTGTTTGATTCAAACGAAGTTCTTGAAGCTAAACTTTTAGCTGGTGGTTCAGGTTATGATATTGTGGTGCCTTCAGGCTCTTTTTTAGAAAATCAAATCAAGGCTGGAGTTTTTCAAAAACTTGATAAATCTGAATTATCGAACTTAGGAAATTTAGATCCAGAAGTTTTATCAAAGATAGATGCACATGATCCAGGTGGTCAGTATTCAGTAAACTATATGTATGGCACAACAGGTATTGGTTACAATACTGATAAGGTTGATGAAGATGAGGTTACTAGTTGGAGTGTTTTATTTGACCCAGCTATAGCTTCTAAATATGAAGATTGTGGTATAGCAATGTTAGATGCGCCATCTGAAGTAATGGAAATTGCCTTAAAATATGTAGGTAAAGATCCTAATACTGAAGACGAAAATGATTATAAGGCCGCTCTTTCAATGTTGCAGGAAATTAGACCTTTCATTAGGTATTTTGATTCTTCTCAATATATAGATGATCTTGCCAATGGTGAAATTTGTCTAGCTATGGGATGGTCAGGTGATGTTTTTATTGCTGCTTACGAAGAAATAGAACCAGTTTGGTATTCTATTCCGTCAGAGGGAACTGTAATTTGGTTTGATATGATGGCAATTCCAGCTGATGCAAAAAATGTTTTAAATGCACATAAGTTTATAAATTATATTTTGCGCCCTGAAGTTGCTGCAGATATTACAAACTATGTTTGGTATTCTAATCCAAACAAGGCAGCTAATGAGCTAGTTGATCCAGAAATTTTAGGAGATCCAGCTATTTATCCAGATGAAGCAACTTTAAGTATGCTATTTGCTGATACTGCTGACTCACCTAAAAAAGCACAATTATCAACTAAATATTTTAATAAATTTAAATCAAATTAAAAAATATACTTCATTTCAGCACTAATATATTAATATTAGTGCTGATTTAAGATGGATAATAATTTTCTTGTAATTGAAAATATTTCTAAATCCTTTGGAGATAACAAAGTTTTAGAAAATATTAATTTAAATATTTCAAAATCTGAATTTTTTGGTCTCTTAGGATCATCGGGCTCAGGCAAAACTACCTTACTAAGAATACTAGGTGGATTTGAGAAGCCAGATACAGGACGTGTAATACTCGACGGAACGGACATAACAAACCTTGAACCTTTTGAAAGACCATTAAATTATATGTTTCAATCGTATGCTCTATTTCCTCACTTAAACGTATTTAATAATTTAGCTTTTGGAATAAAAGAAAATTTTACCCAAAAAGAAATTGAAATAAACGTAAGAAATATTGCCGAACTTTTATCTATTGAACATTTATTAAATAGAAGAATTAAGCAATTATCAGGGGGAGAGCAGCAACGAGTTGCCCTTGGAAGGTGCTTAATAAAAAAACCTAAGTTATTATTATTAGATGAGCCTCTTGCAGCACTAGATAAAAAACTAAGATCAAAAACGCAATTAGAGTTAACAACACTCCAAAAGAAACTAAAAATTACATTTGTTTTCGTCACCCATGATCAGGAAGAAGCAATGTCCTTATCTGATAGAATGGCAATAATGAAGAATGGTCTTATTTTGGAATGTTCTAGCCCTGAAGAGATTTATGAAAATCCTAAAAGTCTTTATACTGCCAATTTTATAGGAATTGCAAATATAATTGAGATTTATAAGAAAGATGAAAATTTTTATTCTGATGATTTAGGTATAAATTTTAAATTAAACAAAGAATTAAAAAATACAAAAACTAATATTTTACTAAGACCAGAGAAAATAAAAATACAATCAATAAATAATTTGAAAACAAGTTCATTTAATTCCTTTAGTGGAGAAATTTTAGAAAAATCATATTTGGGAAGTTTTACACGTTATGAAATTAAAATTAAAAATATGATAATTTCAGTTTTAGATCAGAATTTTAACTCCAACTCAAATTATAATTTCCCAAAAGGGGAGAAAGTCATTTGTAGTTGGGAAAGTGAATCAATTAAAGTTTTAGAGGATTAATTGAAAAATAAATTATTTGAAAAATATTTTGTTTTTAGTCCTTATTTTTGGCTTGTTCTATTTTTTTTTATACCATTAGCTATAATTTTTAAAATATCAATTTCGGTATCAGAATGGGGGATGCCTCCTTATCAAGATATTTTTCTTTTTGATAATGGATTTAAGATCAATACTACATTTGAAAACTATGTTTATATATTTAGTGATTATTACTACATTGGATCTTTTGTAAACTCTTTGATACTAGCTCTAATATCTACTTTTTTTTGTTTACTTATTGGGTTCCCATTAGCTTTTTATATTGCGACTTCAAATATCAGATTAAGAAATATCCTATTAGTTTTAGTAGTTATTCCATTTTGGTCATCATTTTTATTAAGAGTATATGCATGGAAAATAATTTTACAGAATAATGGAATTTTAAATGTAATACTTCTAAACCTAGGCATAACATCAGAACCACTTCAATTATTATACAATCAATATGCTGTCATCATGGGAATTGTATACACTTATTTACCTTTGATGATTTTACCACTCTATGGATACTTAAATAAATTTGACTTAAATTTAATTGAAGCATCAAAAGATTTAGGATTAAATCGTATTAAAACCTTTTTTAAAGTTATTCTTCCTTTGTCTGTTCCAGGAATTGTTGCTGGATCTTTATTAGTTTTTATACCTGTTGTTGGAGAATTTATTATACCTGAAATGTTAGGTGGTAGTGATAGATTGTATTATGGAAAAATATTATGGGAGGAATTCTTTGTTAATAGAAATTGGCCAGGTGCTAGTGCTTTAGCTTTTAGTGGAATTATTATTTTGGTTTTGCCAATTGTTATTTTTCAAATACTTTATTCTCGTTGGAGTCAAAAAAATGAAATCTAGTTTAATCAAAAGTACAGTTATTTTTTTAGGTTTATTTTTTTTATATTTCCCAATTTTAGTTTTAATTTTTTACTCATTTAATGAAAATAAGAGAGTAATGGTTTGGAAAGGATTTTCTTTAAGATGGTACAATGAATTATTTAATAATGAACAAATAATTGAGGCATTTATTATTAGTATTAAAATTGCAGCTTTGTCTGCAACTTTTGCTACAATTTTAGGAGTTATGATTGGATATTCACTTGTAAGAATAAGAAAAATTCCTTTTAAATCATTTTATATTTTTCTTTCTTCAACACCTTTGGTTTTACCAGAATTAATTTTAGGTCTTTCAATGTTACTTTTTTTTATAAGCTTAAATAATGTAATTGGATTTCCATCATCTAGAGGGCAATTAACTATTTTTATATCACACGTTACTTTTTGTATTGCATTTGTCGCAATTATTATTCAAGCAAGATTAACTGACTTTAACAAAAATATTGAGGAAGCTGCGATGGATCTAGGCTATAATTATACCAAGGTACTCTATAAGATAACTTTACCAATAATTTTGCCTTCTATTATTGCTGGTTGGTTATTAGCTTTTACAATTTCTTTAGATGATCTAGTTGTTGCGAGTTTTACTACTGGGCCTGGAGCTAACACATTGCCAATTGTAGTTTTTTCTAAAGTTAGATTAGGATTGAGTCCTGAAGTAAACGCATTATCAGCAATTTTAATGTTTGCTTTAATAATAATTGGTTTATTTTATTTTTATTTTAATAAAAAATTTAAACATTAAGTAATAAATATTCTCGCTCCCAAGAACTTATTACTGATAAATAAGCTTGATACTCAACTCTTCTTATCGCAGCAATCGACCTTACAAATTTTTCATTAAATATGGATTTTATATCTTCATCATTTTCAAAGAGAGTTAACGATTCATCCATATTTTTAGGTAGATTAGAATTTTTATCTTTAAATGCACTATCTTTAGTTTCTGGATTTGGTTTTAAATTGTTTTTCATTCCTAAATATCCTGAAGCTAAATTAGCTGCAAAAACTAGATATGGATTTGTATCAGATCCAGGAATTCGATTTTCAATACGTATATTCCTTTCCTCAATTGATGGAATTCTAAAACCACAACTTCTATTACCTATTCCCCATTTAACATTTTTAGGAGCACCCCAAGTTGCAAACAATCTTCTAAACGAATTTATATTTGGAGCGTATATTGGCATTAATAATGGAGTATATTTTTCCAAACCGCCTAAATAGTTTTTCATTTTTTTTGAAATTTTAGTTGATTGATTAAAAAAAATATTTTTATTTTTTTCATTATATATTGATTGATGTATGTGCATTGCACTACCAGGTTGGTTCTCCATAGGTTTTGCCATAAATGTTGCATGAAGTTTATGTTTCAAAGCTGACTGTCTTAAAGTTCTTTTAAATAAAAATACCTGGTCTGCTAGATCTAAAGGATCACCATGCTGAAAATTAATTTCCATCTGAGCTGAACCAGATTCATGGTTAATAGTATCAATTTCAATATTTTGTGCTTCACAATAATTATATACATCCTCAAAAAGATGATCAAATTCGTTAACAGCATCTATACCCAAGGCTTGCTTACCTGTTTCTTGTCTTCCTGATTGACCAACTGGCACTTCAAGGGGATAATCTGAGTCAGCATTAGGTTTCACTAAATAAAATTCTAACTCTGGTGAAACAATTGGAGTTAATTTATCTTTTTTATAAAGTTTAAGAATATTTTTTAGAGCATTCCTACTAGAATTTATAACATCATCTCCGTTAAGATTTATTGCATCGCAGATAATTTGTGCAGTAGGGTCGTCGTACCATGGCACTACTCTCATTGTATCAAAATCTGGTTTTAAAATTACATCAATGTCAGTTGGATTGTAAACACTTCTTGGTAAAGCACCAGCAGAGTCCTCAGTTGCATAATCTCCTGATATCGTTTGAATAAAAGTTGATTGTGGTAATCTGTGACTTTCATCTTCCAGTCCTTTTAAAAATTTATTAGTTGGTAAAATTTTTCCCCTTGCTATACCTCCAAGATCTGGAACTAAACATTCAACTTCTGTAATAGAGTTTTCATGAAACCAATTTTGAAATTTTTCAATCATATTGAGACTGTTTGTTTACTAATTATTATTAAACCATTAAAGATAAGTTAATGTTTACTACAAAAAAAAGGACCTTTAATCAACATGATAATGAAAAAGAGAGTTTTTATAAATTTTCAGCACCTAATTTTCCTAATCAAATTAAATTAAATGAGAATATTTCAACTGATGTATGTATTATTGGAGGTGGTTTAACAGGTATTTCTTCAGCATTAAATTTATCTAATCAAGGTTTATCAATAACGATTTTGGAAGCAAATAAAGTTGGATCTGGTGCTTCTGGTAGGAATGGTGGTCAACTAGGAATTGGAATGAGAAAAGATCAATTCTACTTAGAAAAAAAATTTGGTATTGAAAAAGCAAAATTTTTTTGGAAAATTGGATTAGATGCTGTTTCAAATGTAGTTAATTTAATTGAAAAATACAAAATTGACTGTGCGCTTAGACAAGGTGTTCTTCATGTAGGCAACACAAAAAAAGATTATAAATATTTTCAAGATGAAATTGAGCATATGCAGAAGAATTATAATTATAATAACTATGAATACTTTGACCACAATTCAATAAGAGATGAAGTTAATAGTGACAGATATTTTTCTGGAATGCTTTTAAAGGATTCTTATCATTTAAACCCATTAAAACTGACATATGGTTTAGCAGAACAGTGTTTAGCAAATGGTATAAATATATATGAAAATTCTCCAGCTGATAAAATTGTTGATAATCAAAAAGAAGTTATAATTCACTCTGGAAAAAATATTATTAAAGCGAAGAAAGTAATTATTGGTTGCAATGGTTATCTTGACAATCTTTTGGGATCAAAAAGAAATTATTTTATGCCTATAAATAATTATATTATTGCAACTGAACCTCTCGGAAAAGATCTGGCAACTAAATTAATCAAAAGAAATTGTGGCGTAATAGATTCTAGATTTATGATTGATTATTATAGATTTTCAGAAGACTACAGACTTCTTTTTGGAGGACCTGAAACAATTACATCTCATTTTGTAAAAGATGCAAAGAGTTTTGTCTCTAAACGAATGTATAAAGTTTTTCCTGAATTAAAAAAATTTAAAATTGAATTTTCTTGGGGAGGTACCTTGGCAATATCAATTAATAGATTGCCTATTTTTGGAACTATAATGAATCAAAAGTTATATTATGCTCATGCTTACTCTGGGCATGGGTTAGCTATGAGTATTATGGGAGGAAAAATGGTAGCTGAAAAAATTTTAAATAAATCAAATAATTTTGATATGTTTGAGCAAATTAATCATTTTAAAATTCCAGGTGGCAACATGTTTAGAAGACCATTGTATTCTTCAGCCATTATTTATTATAGGTTAATGGATTATTTAAATAGATTGTAATTACTTAATTGCTCTTCTTAATCTGTCATTTATAGTTTTGCCAAGCCCTTTATCAGGTATTTCTACTACAGCAATTTTTTTGCATCTACTTTGATCTAATTTATGAAGATAATGATAAAAATTTTTTGCTGCTTCATTTAAATTTTTTTTATTACTCAAATTTAAATTAATTATTTTAGACTTTAATTTATTATTGCCAAAATTTAATAAACCTTCATTTTTTAGTATTCTCTTAGCATTCATTCTTATTGGCTTTAAAGTTGAGTAATGTTTTTTTAAATTACCAGGAGAAATAGATGATTTCTTTTTAATTTTTACTTTTGCATATTTATTTAGCTCTTCAACAGTTATGCTGCCATATCTTAATACTTCAATTTCATTATTGGTATCAATTCTAACAACTGTGGACTCTAGTCCATGAGAAGACTGTTTATCTTTTAAAACAAATATTTTTTTTACGAGAATAGGATCGATATCCATAATATTGGTTACGGAAGTTCTTTCTGACAGATTAGCACTAGGGGCTGCAATAGGTAGGTCAAATAAAGTAATTAATTTTTTAGCCAATTTATTACCGGGAATTCTGCAGCCAACTAAAGTTGAGTTGTTAGAGACTAATTTTGATATTTTAGAATTTTTCTTTTTTTGTAATATTATTGTTAAAGGACCAGGCCAGAATGTTGAACCTAATTTTTTTTCAAATTTATTTAAAATAAAATATTTTTCTATTTGTTTAATACTTTTAAAGTGACAGATAATTGGATTACTTCGTGGTCTTTTTTTTACTTTAAAAATAGATTTTACAGCCTCATCATTTGTTGCATCTGCTCCAAGACCAAATACTGTTTCTGTGGGAAATATTACAAGTTCTCCACTGCTTAATAAATTTTTTGCAATATCTAACTTATTTTTTTTCATATTTTTTTATAAAATGTTTCCATCTATCTTTAAAATAGTTATTATCAATACTTGTATATGGGAAAAGTTATAGCATTTTCGAATCAAAAAGGTGGTTCAGGTAAATCGACTCTTTCAGCAAATTTATCAGTTTTGTGGAGCAATAGTGGTTACAAAGTAGCTGTTATAGATGCTGATGCACAAAAAAGTCTATCATATTGGCTTGAAGCAAGAAAATCTTATTATGGTGAAGATGATATTGGAATAACTCAATTAAATTTTGATATAAGGAATTTAATAGATGAAATTAAAGCCATAAAAAGAAAGTACGACTTTATAATAATTGATAGCCCTCCATCTATAACTTTTGAAACAATGCAGGTTGTAAAAGCTTCTGATAGGGTATTTGTTCCAGTACAACCAAGTCCAGTAGACTTAATGGCTACACTTCCTTTTTTAAAAATTGCAAAACAAGAAAGAAAAAATCCAATAATTATTCTTAATAGAGTGATGCCGAGAGCAAAATTAACTGACGCAATGATTTTGCGTTTAAGATATGCTGGTGCTAAAATTGCTCGCTCCCGACTGTCTAGCAAAGTATTATTTGCAGAAACATTCTCAGTTGGAAGGGGTGTAGTAGATATAAGTGTTACATCAGATGCTTCAAAAGAAATAATTAATGTTGGAAACGAAATTTTAAGAAATTTCTAACTTAATGTCTGATATCACAACTGTTATACTTGCTGCAGGCAATAGTACGAGATTTAAAGCAAGTAAATCAAAGCTTGTTTATCCATTATGCGGGTTACCAATTGTTTCACATATTTTTAATATTGCAAAAAAAATATCTGGTAAAAATATATTAGTTGTATCTAATGAAAAAAATAAAGAAGAATTAAAGTTAATATTAAATACCTCAAAGTTAGTTGTTCAAAAAAAACAAAAAGGGACTGCTGATGCAATTGAGCAAGTTAAAAAATATGTTAAATCAAAAAATATTTTAATTTTATTTGGTGATACACCTTTAGTTGAAGTTAAAGATATAAGAAAACTAGTAAGTAAATTTAAAAAAAGTAAAGCGAAAGCTTCATTAATTGCATTTAATACTTCAGAGCCACATGGTTATGGTAGGTTATTATTAAATAACAACTACGTTGAAGAAATAATTGAGCAAATCAATTTAAAACCTGAACAAAAAAAAATCAATTTATGTAATTCTGGTATTTTGATAGCAAATACTAAATTATTATTTGATAATTTAAAAAATATTAAAGAAAATAAAATTAAAAAAGAAAGATATCTTCCTGATATATGCAAAATTTTTTCAAAAAAAAATATTCCTATCAATTATATTGAGTGCAACAAAGAAACAATGTTGGGCATAAATACATTGGATGATTTTAATGTTGTACAAAATATCTTGCAAAAAAAATACGTAAAAAATTTTATAAAAAATGGAGTCAATTTTTTAAAACCCAATACTTGTTATTTAAGCTATGACACCAAAATTGAACCTACTGTTACAATTGAAAGCAATGTTACAATAAAGGAAAAAACAATTATAAAAAAAGGTTCAATAATTAAAAGTAATTCATACTTAGAAGAGGTTACAATAGATGAAAATTCACATATTGGTCCAAGTGCTAGATTAAGACCAAAAACAAAAATCGGAAAAAAATCAAAGATTGGTAACTTTGTTGAAATAAAAAATTCTAAAATTGGAAATAATGTTTCTATTGCTCATCTTTCATATGTTGGAGATTCAGAAATAGGAAATAATGTGAATATAGGTGCCGGCACAATAACTTGTAACTATGATGGAAAGAAAAAACACAAAACGATAATAAAAGATAATGTATTTATAGGTTCAAACACATCACTCATTGCTCCAGTTGTAATTGAGTCTAAATCTAGAATTGGCGCAGGTAGTGTTATCACTAAAAATATTCCCAAAAATTCACTTGCTATTGAAAGATCAGCCTTAAAAATTCTAAGAAATAAAAGATCTAAATAATAACCCTTGTTTCAAGATATATTAGGGTTTATGAGCCTTTTCAAATTATGAGCGATAAATGGTCACCAAATAGTTGGAGAAATAAAAATGCTCTTCATATGCCTAACTATCAGAATGAAGATCATCTAAATAAAACTCTAAATGAAATTTCCAAATATCCACCTTTAGTTTTTGCTGGAGAAGCGAGACTATTAAAAAAGAAACTTGGAGAAGTTTCAAACGGAAATGCTTTTTTATTACAAGGTGGAGATTGTGCAGAAAGTTTTGCAGATTTTCATCCAGATAATATTAGAGATACATTTAAAGTTATTTTACAAATGGCTGTTGTATTAACGTTTGGCGCTTCTTGTCCAATTGTTAAAGTAGGAAGAATTGCTGGACAGTTTGCAAAGCCAAGATCATCTGCCACAGAAGTTATTAATGATTTAGAACTTGAGTCTTATAAAGGCGATATAATTAATGGGATAGACTTCAATCAAAAAGACAGAGATCCTAATCCAGATAGATTAATTCAGGCCTACAATCAGTCTGCATCTACACTTAATCTTTTAAGAGCTTTTTCTCAGGGCGGTTTTGCCAATTTAAATAAAATACATCAATGGAACCTAAATTTTGTTAAAGGTGAGAATGCTGCTAAATTTAGAGAGATATCTTCTAGAATTGACGAATGCTTATCTTTTATGGAGGCATGTGGAATAAATGGAAACAGTGTAAGACAATTAAATGAAACAGACTTCTTTACAAGTCATGAAGCTTTACTTCTTCAATATGAGGAAGCATTAACAAGAATAGATAGTACTTCAGGTAAGTGGTACGATGTTTCAGCTCACATGTTGTGGGTAGGTGACAGAACACGACAACTTGATGGAGCACATATTGAATTTTTAAGAGGTATTGAGAACCCTATAGGTATTAAAGTTGGTCCAAGCACAAAGACAGAAGAACTATTAAAGATATTAGATGTGTTGAATCCAAATAATGAAGCTGGAAAAATAACGCTGATATGTAGAATGGGTCATGAAAAAGTTAGTGGAATACTTCCAAAAATAATTAGATCAGTTAATTCAGCTGGTAAAAATGTTGTTTGGACTTGTGACCCCATGCATGGAAATACTATCAAATCTAACACGGGTTTTAAAACTAGGCCATTAAAAGATATAATTTCTGAAATTCAGCAATTTTTTCAAATTCACAGAAGCGAAGGAACATATCCAGGCGGCGTCCATTTAGAAATGACTGGTCAAGATGTTACAGAATGTATGGGAGGTCTTCAAGAAATAACAGATGAAGATCTAAAAAATAGATATCATACATATTGTGATCCGAGACTAAATGCCTCGCAGTCTCTAGAATTGGCTTTTTTATTATCAGATTTTTTAAAAGAAGAAAAATTGCTCTCAAAGCAATCTTCAAATTTATAAATTTATATTTATATATTACTTATGAATTCAAAAGATAAAATCGCATACATTACCAATTGGATTAAAGATTACGCTAAATCTATAAATAATAATCCAACTACACTAGTAATAGGAGTGTCAGGAGGAGTGGACTCAGCTCTTACTAGCACCTTATGTGCTCAAACTGGTTTAAAAACTATAGCTGTTTCAATGCCTATTAAGCAAAATTCATCACAACATGATTTAAGTTTAAGACATTTAGAATTTTTAGAGCAAAATTACCCAAATGTAGAAACAAAAATAATCGAGCTAGATAATGTTTTTAAAACATTTCAAAATACGATGCAAAATTTTGATAGTGAGTTAGCTTTTGCAAATTCAAGATCTAGACTAAGAATGGTAACTCTATACCAAATAGCTCAAAGTAATAATGGTATAGTTGTTGGTACTGGAAATAAAGTTGAAGATTTTGGTGTTGGATTTTATACAAAATATGGTGATGGAGGCGTAGATATATCGCCAATAGCAGATTGTACTAAAACTGAGGTGTGGGAATTAGCCGAAGAAATTGGGGTTATAAAAGATATTATTAGCGCAGCACCGACAGATGGTTTATGGGATGATAGTAGAAATGATGAAAGCCAGCTTGGTCTTTCATATAAGCAATTAGAAGAAGCAATGGAAAATAAGTCTAGTGAATACTACAGTAGATACGAAGAAATTAGAAAGCCAAATCTTCATAAGATGAAGCCTATTCCTGTTTGCGAAATTCCTAAAGAATAATATGAAGTGTAGGTTCGCTCCTAGCCCTACAGGAAAAATACATATCGGTAATGCTAGATCAGCAATTTTGAATTGGATTTTTTGTCAAAAAAATCAAGGTGAGTTTGTATTAAGAATTGATGATACTGATGCCAATAGGAGTTCTAAAGAATTTGAGACAAGTATCAAAGATGATCTTAAATGGCTTGGATTAAATTGGAGTTACACTTTTAATCAGTCCTCTAGACAGCATATTTACAATGAGAAAATCCAAATTCTAAAACAAAAGAAAAGACTTTATCCATGTTTTGAAACAGAAGAGGAATTAGCTTTAAAGAAAAAATCTTTGTTATCATCTGGGAAACCACCTATTTATGATAGATCATCATTAAATCTAAGTGATGAAGAAGTAGAAAAAAAAATAGAATCTGGAATCCAACCCCATTGGAGATTCAAATTAGATCATGAAAATATTAGTTGGAAAGATATTATTAAAGGAGATGTTTCATTTGATGCAAAAAATTTGAGTGATCCTGTTTTAATTAGAGCTGATGGAACATTGTTATACCATTTACCTTCAGTCATTGATGATATTGAAGAAAAAATTACGCATATTATTAGAGGGGAAGATCACATTGCTAATACTGCTTATCATATTCAAATTTTTAAGGCTCTTGAATCTTCTATTCCATCATTTGCTCATCATCCATTCTTAGTTGATGAAACTGGTAAGGGTTTTAGCAAAAGACTTGGCAGTCTTTCAATTGAAAATTTTAGAGACGAAGGATACGAAAATATATCTTTACTTAATTATTTTCTTTTTATTGGTTCGAGCAGTAATATTGATCCAATCAAAGATTTAAATGAAATAGTAAAAAAATTTGATATTCAAAGCTTATCTAGATCTTCTGCTAAATTTTCAATTGAATCCTTAAGAAATCTTAATGAAAATACTATTAAATTATTTAGTTATAATGAGATTAGTCATAAGTTAAAAAACATAAAATCTAATTTTCAAAAAGAGAGTTTTTGGCGTTTTATTAAAAATAATATTTCATTTGTTAATCAAGCTAAAGAATGGGAAGAAGTAATTACAAAAATAAATAATGCTAAAGATTTAAATATTGATGATAGTTTTATTAATACGGCAGTTGATGAATTACCCGAGGGTCCTTTTGATGAAACAACATGGGATCATTGGACATCAAAAATTAACAAAAAAACTGGGCTTAAAGGAAAAGATTTATTTATGCCTTTGAGGTTAATTTTGACAGGAAAATCTCATGGACCCGAATTAAAATATCTACTACCATTATTTGATAGAGACGAAATCTTGCAAAAACTTGGAAAAATCTAGTAAATTTTAATTTATACTCTATTAGCGATCTAGTAATTATGGAAGATAAAGTATATTTATTCGATACCACACTTAGAGATGGTCAGCAAACAACAGGAGTTAATTTTTCTGTTAGTGATAAAATGAATATATCCCAACATCTTGATGATTTAGGAATAGATTACATTGAAGGTGGATGGCCTGGAGCAAATCCTACCGATAATGATTTTTTTTCTAGAAATACAAAATTTTCAAAAAGTAAATTGACTGCCTTTGGTATGACAAGAAGACCAGGTAGAAGTGCAGATAACGATCCAGGATTAAATGCACTTATTAATTCAAGCGCAAGTTGTGTTTGTATTGTAGGTAAATCATCATCATTTCACGTAAAAAACGCTTTAGAAATATCTGAAGATGAAAATTTAAAAATGATCAGTGATAGTATTCAATCAATAAAAAATAAAAACAAAGAGCCAATTTTTGATGCAGAACATTTTTTTGATGGCTTTAAAGAAAATAAAGAGTTTGCATTGAATTGTATTAAAGCAGCGTATGACGCTGGTGCAAGATGGGTTGTGCTTTGTGATACAAATGGGGGAACTCTTCCAGATGAAATTTACAATATTGTTTCAGAAGTAGTAAAAGTTATACCAGGTCAAAATGTTGGTATACATGCTCACAATGATACTGATAATGCAGTTGCAAATGCATTAGCAGCTATTAATGCTGGAGCAAGACAGATACAGGGAACAATTAATGGTTTAGGAGAAAGATGTGGAAATACTAATTTAATTTCCTTAATTCCATCTTTGGTTCTAAAAACAAAATATAAAACAAATATTTCAAAAGATAAGTTAAAAAATTTAATTCATATTTCTAGAACATTAAACGATATTCTAAACATGCCTTCAAGAAAAAATGCTCCATATGTTGGAGATCATGCTTTCTCTCATAAAGGTGGATTACATGCATCTGCCATAGAAAAAAATTCTTCAACTTATGAACATATTAAACCAGAAATTGTTGGTAATTCTAGAAACGTAGTAATTTCAAATCAGGCAGGAAGATCTAATATATTAAATCAATTAAATAAGATTAATATTGATCTACCTAAAAATGAAATCAACAATATCTTAGAGATTATCAAGGAAAAAGAATCAGAAGGATATTCATTTGATACTGCTTTAGCTAGTTTTGAACTATTAGTAAGACGTCATCTTGGTCATTTTGAGGATTTTTATAATTTAGAAAAATTTAGAGTCACAGATGAAAGAAGATGGAATGCTAAAGGTGAAATTGTTACTGAAGCAGAGGCTACAGTATTTTTAAAAGTTAAAGATTCAAATATGATGACAGTGGGTACTGGAAATGGTCCAGTAAATGCTATTGATAGTGCATTAAGAAAAGCTCTAATTGATTATTATCCTGATCTTAAAGATTTAAAGTTAACTGATTACAAAGTTATGATTCTTTCATCAGAAAAAGGTACTGGCGCTATCACAAGAGTTTTAATTGAATCATCTGATTCCACTAATACACATTGGACAACTATTGGCGTATCTCCAAATATTATTGATGCATCTTATAGCGCTATTTTTGATAGCATTACTTTTAAGCTATTAAATGATTTAAAGAATAAAAATTGACTCCAAAAAATCCAAGCATAATTTTAGTTAGACCCCAACTTCCTGAAAATATTGGAATGGTTGCTCGTGTTATGCACAACTTTGGTTTAAAAGATCTAATTATTGTTTCGCCAAGAGATAAATGGTTAAACAATAAATCAATAAATGCAGCAAAAAAAGCAACGAAAATTATTAAGAATATTAAAGTTTATGATGATTTAGAAATTGCACTTTCTAATTTTTCTTATGTTGTGGCCACAACGAATAGAAGAAGATATTTGGAAAAAAATTCTACTAACGATTTTAAATTCATTAAAAGAAAAATTATTGTTAATAAAAAAACAGCAATACTTTTTGGTCCTGAAAATTCAGGACTTTCAAATGAGGATTTGAGATTATCTGATATTATTTTTACTATTGAAACAAGTAGTAAAAGTAATTCATTAAATCTTTCTCATGCAGTTACTGTTTTAAGTCATAAATTATTTGAATTGAATAATTTAAAAATTACTAATTCTATTTCAATTGAAAAAGATAATATTAGTAAATATCAATTATCTAAATTCTTAAATTATGTGATTGAGAAACTTGAAAATAAAAAATTTTTTACTCCAAGTGAAAAAAAAGAAAGTATGAAAAATAATATTTATAGTATTTTCACAAAAATCCCTCTCACAAAGAAAGAATTGCAGACATTATGGGGAATTACTAAAAAACTTAATAAATAAGCCAAAAATTGAGTATATTAAATTTGACATAGTACTTTAAATCACTATATACCCCTCATATTAATGACAAAAAGACATAACGCTAAATACAAAATTGATAGAAGGTTAGGTGTTAACTTATGGGGGAGACCTAAAAGCCCTTTTAATAGAAGAAACTCAAAGCCTGGTCAGCATGGTGTACAGGGACAAAGAAAGAAACTATCAGATTATGGAAATCAGTTATTTGCTAAGCAAAAACTTAAATTTTATTACGGTGATTTAACTGAAAGACAATTTAGGAATATTTTTAAAAAAGCTTCTAATATTAAAGGTGATACAAGTCAGATTTTAATTGAACAATCATGGTCATGTAAAGGTCAATGGAAAAAGAGTGAACATTCCATCTTATAGTGTTAGCGACGGAGATGAAATCTCAATAAGAGATAAAAGTAAAGAAATTAACGTAATTGTAGAATCAGTTAGTTCTCAAGAAAGAGAAATTCCAGAATACTTAGAAGTTGATGTAAAAGAGTTGAAAGGTCGTTTTTTAAGAGCACCTTTAATTCATGATGTTCCTTATCCTGTAACTATGGAACCTAATTTAGTTATTGAGTATTATTCAAGATAATTTCTTTTTTATAACTATCATAAATATAAATTATTATTCCTATCCAAATAATTATAAATGATATTAACTTAATTTGTAAAATTTCTTCATAAAGAATAAATACTGAAGTTATAAAATGAAATGTTGGTGCTAAGTAAAATAAAACTCCAGCTAGACCTAATTGAATAAATTTTAAGCCCAAATTAAAAAATAATAATGGAAAAATTGTTACAGCTCCTGTTAGAATTAAAAACAATGATGTCTTTAAATCAATACTAAAGATACTATTTTCATTTTGCCAAAATAAATACACTAAGTAGGGGGTAGATATTAAAGATATTATGAAAGTCTCATATAGTAAGCCAATTGGGGGATTAACATTAACTTGTTTTCTTAATAATCCATATATTGCCCATGAAGTTCCAATCCAAATTATTAGGAATGGAAATTGATTTAAATTAATAAATAAGAATAATATACCTGATAACATAAGACATACAGATGCAAATTTAGGCTTAGTTATTTTCTCATTTAAAAAAAAATAACCAAGAACAATACTTATCATTGGAGTAATAAAATAACCCATTGATGCATCCTGAACTCTTTCTTGTCCTACAGAATAAATAAAACCTGCCCAGTTACCTGCAATAAGAAAAGCTGTAATTGTTAAAATAAAAATTCTTTTTCTAGATTTAAATATTTCAATAAAATCACTTATGTTTGAAATTAAAATTAATAATAAAAATAAAAAAATAAATGACCAGAAACCTCTATGAGCTACAACTTCAATAGTCTCAACGTGATTTAATTCATTAAAAAAAAGGGGTTGTGGAAGCCCCCAAAAAATTGCTGCAATACAGGAAAATATTACACCTTTAGAAAATTTATTATTTAACAATCTAGGACGGGTTTACGTCTATTCCATTTGTATTGAATAATTCTAGTAATTCACCACTTTCAAACATTTCAGTTATGATATCACACCCACCTATAAATTCTTTCTTAACATAAAGTTGTGGTATGGTTGGCCAATTAGAATATGTTTTAATACCTTCTCTCATTTCGTCACTCTCTAACACATTCACACTTCCAAATTTAACACCTACTTTATTTAATATTTCAACTACTCTTGCAGAAAATCCACACATTGGAAATACAGGGGTGCCCTTCATGAAAAGCATTACATCATTTGAGTTAATTTCATTTTCTATATTTTGAGATACATGGTCGTTATTATTCATTATTACTCCGATACAGTTTTTAGCTTAAGTGCGTGCAAATCACTACCCATTTTACCATTAAAAGCATCATAAACCATCTTATGTTGTTCTACTCTTGTTTTTCCAGAAAAGGATTTTGACGTCACTGTAGCACTGTAATGATCGCCATCTCCTTTAAGATCTTCAATTTCAACAGTTGCATCTGGTATAGCTTCTTTAATAAATTGTTCAATTTGTTCAACAGTCATTGGCATACCTATAAAATAGTTCAGATATTAAAAAAAATAAAGACTATTTAATTTTATTTTTAAAAATCCAATCTATTTTCTTTAGATCATTATCATCTTTAATGATTTTCACGATTTCTTTTGAATTTAATATTTTATTTAAATCTTTATTTTTTTGAAAAACTTGGGAAAAATTCTTATTATTATTCCATGTTTCCATGGCACTTTCTTGAACAATTTTATAAGCTTGTTGTCTTTTCAGTCCTTTTTCAATTAATTTTAACATAATATTGTGAGTTCTATGTAAGCCTCCAAGCATATTCAAATTTTTCAACATATTTTTTGGATAGACTTTTAAATTCTTTATAATTCCATTTAAACGATTCAGTGCAAAATCAGTTGCAATTGTAATATCTGGAGTCATAATTCTTTCAACACTAGAATGACTAATATCTCTCTCGTGCCAAAGTACAACATTTTCTAGTGAAGGTATTACACCACTTCTAATATAACGTGCGATACCTGTTAAGTTCTCACTTAATACTGGGTTACGTTTGTGAGGCATAGCAGAAGAACCCTTTTGCTTAGAAGAAAAACTTTCTTCAACTTCTAATACCTCTGTTTTTTGTAAATTTCGAATTTCCACTGCAAACCTCTCAATAGAAGATGCTAAAATTCCTAATACTGAGAAAAAATACGCATGCCTATCTCTTGGAATTACTTGAGTTGATACATCTTCAGAATTTAGTTTAAGTTTTTTTGCTACATAATCTTGAACTCGTGGGTCTATAGAATTAAATGTTCCAACAGGTCCAGAAATAGCACAAACAGATATTTCGTTGATTGCCTGATCAAGTCTTTCTAAATTTCTTTTAAACTCAAAATAAAAGGAAGATAATTTTAATCCAAAAGTAATAGGTTCAGCATGTATACCATGACTTCTTCCAATCATTAATGTGTCTTTATATTTTTTAGATTTGATTTTTAAACTTTTAATACATTCTACTAAGCTTTTTCTTATTATTTCAGAGGTTTGCTTAAGTTGTACAGAAAATGAAGTATCAATAATATCACTTGATGTTACACCAAAATGAAAATATTTTGATGAGTCGCCAATATATTTGCTTACATTATTAATATAAGCAACAACATCATGTTTTGTTTCTTTTTCAATTTTTTCTATTTCTTTAACATTGAATTTTGCTTTATTTCTTATTTCTTTTGCAGCTTTTTTAGGAATAACTCCTACCATTGCTTGTTTTTCTGCAATCAAACACTCAATCTCTGTCCAAATTGTAAATTTATTTTCTAATGACCAAATCTTTTCAATTTTAGGTCTATTATATCTAGGTATCATTTTTTCTACTTATACATCCTTTATTGGAAAAGCTGTATTATTTTTAGATAATGTAAATATTTCATTTCCTTCATCTGTTATTCCAATTGTATGCTCGAATTGAGCAGATAAAGATTTATCTTTTGTTACAGCTGTCCATCCATCATTTAGTATTTTTGTTTGCCATCCACCTAAATTAATCATTGGTTCAATTGTTAAAAACATTCCAGGTTCTAACATTGGTCCCTCACCTGGTTCTCCAAAGTGTAAAACACTAGGTGGAGTATGAAATTCTTTTCCAATTCCATGACCACAAAAATCTCTTACTACAGAATAACCTTTTCCTTCTGCAAGTTTCTGAATTTTATTTCCTATATCACCAATATGCTTACCAGGTTTAGCTTCACTAATACCAATTAATAAAGATTCATAAGTTATTTTCAAAAATTCATAATTTTTTTTATTTGTCTTGCCTGCAACAAACATTCTTGAACTATCACCATGCCAACCATTTAGAATAACTGTTACATCTACATTTACTATATCCCCATCAGATAGAATTTTTCTTTCAGAAGGAATTCCATGACAAACAACATGATTTACAGATGTACAAACTGATTTTGGGAAACCTTTATAATTTAAAGGAGCTGGTATTGCTTTGTTTTGAATAATTTGATCATGACATATGTCATTTATTTCTTGAGTACTTATTCCTGGAACAATCTTTTCATTTAAAGAATCTAAAACATCAGCTGCTAAAGAGCCAGCTTCCCTCATGCCCTCAAAATCTTTTTTCGTATGTATTGGGATATTGTTGTTTCTCATTTAAAAAATAATTACTTACGATTAATAAATAATATATAGAAAATATCAATTAATCATATGAGTTCTTTTACTGCAGGAGTTATTGTTATTGGTGATGAAATACTTTCTGGTAGAACTCAAGATACAAACTCAAATTATATTGCAAAAAAATTATTAGAAGCTGGTATTAAGTTAGAAGAAGTTATTGTTATTCAGGATGATAAAAAAACAATAATAGAAAATGTTTTAAAATATAGCTCAAAATATTCTTATGTTTTTACTACTGGAGGAATTGGACCAACTCATGATGATATAACTTCAGAAAGTATATCTGAAGCCTTTAATTTACAATATGAAACAAATAAAATGGCTTTTGAGATTCTTGAAAATTATTATCCAAAAGGTGAATTTAATGAAAGTAGGCAAAGAATGGCCAAAATGCCATTTGGTTCAGAGCTTATTTTAAATCCAATGACTGCTGCACCAGGATTTATTGTAAAAAATATTTATGTTTTACCTGGTGTGCCAGAAATAATGCAAGTTATGTTTGAGGAATTATTGAAAAAAATTAAAAAAGGTAACCCAAAACTTGTTACAACAATTAATACTAATTTATACGAAAGTAAAATTGCAAAAAATTTAAAAAATATTCAAAACAATTATACAAATGCATCAATCGGTAGTTACCCATATTTTAATCTTGCAGCTAAAACAGGTGGTGTTAACATAGTTGTTTCATCATGGGATATGAAATCTATCCAACCAATAGTTGATGATATAACTAAGATGATTGAATTAAATGGTGGAAAAAGTTCTATAGTTTGATATTAGTCCAGAAATAGGCCTCGTGGTGGAATGGTAGACACAAAGGACTTAAAATCCTTGCCCTTTTGGGAGTGCCGGTTCAAGTCCGGCCGAGGCTACCAATCATTAAATTATGTTTGCTTTTATTACTATTGGAACAAATAATTTAAAAAAATCATCTGCATTTTATAGTAAAATTTTAAAACCTCTAAAAATTAAAAAAGTTTTATCTCATAATCGTTATTATGGTTATGCTAAAAAAGAAACTCCTAAAAAAATAGAATTATACTTGATTAGACCTCATAACAAAAAAAAAGCAACCATAGGAAATGGTACAATGATTACTTTTAAAGCTAATTCTAAAAAAACTGTTAATGAATTTTATAAAATTGGAATTAGTCTTGGAGCAAAAGATGAAGGAATGCCTGGGCCCAGACATGGTAAAGATTATTATGCATATTTAAGGGATTTAGATGGCAACAAGATTTGTATTTTTAAAAAAATTTGATCTTAAAAATTAAATTGTTCATTCAAAATTTTATCTTCAATAGAGTGTTTACTATCGAACAATACAGTACATTTATTTTCATCTGAAGAAACAATATTCACTTTACTAATATCTCTAAATTCAACATTGTCTGCTGTTACGCTAGATGAGCGTTCATCATTATTTAACACTTCAAAATCAATTTTACTAATTTCAGATAACAGAGCACCTCTCCATCTCCTTGGTCTAAAGGCACTGATTGGAGTTAATGCAAGTATATTTGAGTCTAAAGGTAGAATACTACCATGTGCGGATAGATTATAAGCTGTACTTCCAGCTGATGTAGATAACAAAACGCCATCACATATCAATTCTTCCATTTTTACTTTCTCATTTATTTTGATTTTAATTTTTGATGCCAAATGAGTCTGCCTCATAAGAGAAACTTCATTATATGCATATGCCTCAAAGATTTCATTATTAACACTTTGTGCAGTCATTTTTAATGGTTTAAAAGTAGATTTTTTAGCATTGGTAATCATGTCATTTAAATTTTCATTACTAAGATTATTCATTAAAAACCCAATTGAACCAAAGTTTATTCCAAAAAATGGTTTGTTTAGTTTATTAAAATTATGAAGTGATTTTAAAAGTAATCCATCTCCTCCAATTGGAATAATGTAATCGGCATCTTCCACAGAATTTTGTCCAAATAATTCTATTAGTTTTTTTTCTGTATTTTTTGCCTCAGGATTGTTTGATGATAAAAAATGAAATTTCATTATCCACCTGTTACGTTCATATGTCTTTTCATATATTTATTAATTTTTTCTCCAATCATAAAATCATGTTGTTTTGGTTTAATATTAAGAGCAAACTTAATTTTTTCTTTTATATAATCATCACTATAATCTTTTCTCATTATTTCTCTAAAATCAACAAAGTCATTCTGACCAAGGCACATGAAAAGTTTACCAGTGCTCGATATTCTTACTCTATTGCAAGAGGCACAAAAATTATTTGTTAAAGGACTTATAAACCCAATTTTATTAGAAACTAAATCACTAGTATAAAATCTTGCTGGACCTCCAGTACTATAATCAATTTTAGAAAAATTATATATTTTGTCTAGTTTTGAAAAAGTATCAGATAATGAGATAAACTGATATTCTCTTGATATATCTGTTTCTTCCATTGGCATTACTTCGATAAATGTAAGATCAATTTTTTTATTACTAGTCCAATTTATTAATTCTTCAATTTCATTTTCATTAAAATCTTTAATTACTACAGTATTAATTTTAATTTTTATGTTGTTATCAAGTGCTTCATTAATTCCATCAAAAACTTTTTCAATATTTCCAAATCTTGTTATTTTATTATATTTTTCAGGATTAATTGTATCTAGAGAAACATTAATCCTATTAATACCATTTAGCTTCAGTAGTTTGGCATATTTTTTTAATAATGTACCATTTGTTGTCAGTGTTATTTCCTTTAGATTTGTTTTTTCTTTTTTGGTATTAAGTTTTTCAATTAATTTTATAATATCATTTCTTACCAAAGGCTCACCCCCAGTTAATCTAATTTTTTCAACTCCGAGTTCTATAAAGTTGTCACATAATCTTTCAATTTCTTCTAAAGTGAGTATGTCTTTTCGTGGGAGAAATTGCATTTTTTCTTTCATACAATAAACACATCTCAGATCACATCTATCTGTAACAGATACTCTTAGATAATTTACTTTTCTTAAATACTGATCAATTAGTTGCATTTATATTAATTATTTTTAATTCAACTTCTCTAGGGTTAATAGTTTTTTTTCCAACATTTTCAAAATTAATTGTAACGATATTATTAATACATGATTGTACTTGACCAATTCCCCATTCTTTTTCTTTTCTGACATTTACAACAAAAGTACCTGGTGTAAGATCACCTATATAAAAATCTGACATTTAAAAAAAATTAACTAATTCTTTTTTCTGCTTTTTCATGCATTTCTTGAGCTTCTAAACTCAATGTTGCAACTGGTCTTGCTTCTAATCTTTTGATACTAATTGGATCACCTGTTTCATCGCAATAACCATATGAACCATCTTCAATTCTTTGAAGGGCGGCATCAATTTTATTAATTAGCTTTCTTTCTCTATCTCTAGTTCTAAGTTCGAAAGATCTATCTATTTCTTCAGATGCTCTATCAGTTATATCGGGTTTTGCTTCATTCTCATTCTGAAGATTATTTAAAGTTTGAGATGATTCCTTGAGTAAATCTTTTTTCCAACTTACTAATTTTTGCCTAAAATATTCTTTCATTTTGGCATTCATGAATTTTTCTTTCTGAGTTGGTTTATAATTTTTAGGTAATTTAGTCATAATTTTAAAAAGTTGCTGATTTATCAAATGATTTTATTTATTCAAGCAATATTGAAATTTTATTAATTATAAATAATTCATATTTTTCAATATTTTAATCTAATTTTTATAAAAGAACAAAAATAGAACTTTTAAAAATAGAACAAAACGTGTACAAGTAAACATGATTTGCAAGAATCTTAATAAAAACATAGGAAATTAATGGAGAAATGTAATGTCTCAAGCTAAATTAAAAGTAGTAAATAACGAAAATTCAATGGATAAAGAAAACAGAAGTAAATCTCTAGAAGCCGCTGTAAGCCTAATAGAGAAAAATTATGGAAAAGGCTCAATAATGAAATTGGGCTCTAAAACAAACGTAGATATTGAAGCAATATCTACCGGTTCATTAGGGCTGGATATAGCACTTGGTATTGGAGGAGTTCCAAAGGGGAGAATTATTGAAATTTATGGACCTGAAAGTTCTGGTAAAACTACTTTAGCTACTCATATTGTTGCAGAGTCACAAAAACAAGGCGGCAATTGCGCATTTATAGATGCAGAGCATGCTCTAGATCCAGCATATGCAAAGAAATTAGGTGTAAATTTAGAAGAATTATTAATTTCTCAGCCTGATACAGGAGAACAGGGTTTAGAAATTGCTGATTCTTTAATTAAATCTGGAGGTATTGATGTGCTAATTATTGATTCAGTTGCAGCACTTGTACCAAGAGCTGAATTAGAAGGTGATATGGGAGATTCATTACCTGGTTTACAAGCTAGATTAATGAGTCAGGCTTTAAGAAAACTCACAAGTTCTATTGCTCAATCAAACACTCTAGTTGTATTCATAAATCAACTTAGAATGAAAATTGGTGTTATGTTTGGTAGTCCTGAAACAACTACAGGCGGCAATGCTTTAAAATTTTATTCTTCTGTTAGAATGGACATTAGAAGAATTGGCGCAATTAAAGATAAAGATGAAATCATTGGAAATCAAACTAGAGTAAAAATAGTTAAAAATAAAGTTGCACCTCCATTCAAAGTTGTTGAATTTGATATAATGTACGGAGAAGGGATATCTAAATTG
>LULV01000053.1_pt1 | contig 34200 bp, 36 predicted proteins | sample 728081 | NCBI WGS metagenome assembly LULV01 (sample SAMN03860280, study PRJNA289734) | marine metagenome | biome: seawater column; feature: ocean; material: water; isolation source: Red Sea water column Station 108 - depth 25m | place: Saudi Arabia: Red Sea | collected 2011-10-15 | depth 25 m | reverse complement strand
GATTTACGCGAGCGCAGTTCAAGAACCTGATTGAGCCATTCCTTCTCGATGTCCAGTCCCGCCGTGGAATCACGGACTTCCGAGTTGTGTGTGATGAAACAAATAACACACCTGATGTAATCGATAGAAACGCTTTTGTCGCAGACATCTTTGTGCAACCCACAAGATCCATCAACTTTATCACCCTTAACTTTGTAGCCACCAGAACTGGTGTTGACTTTGAAGAGTTGACCAACTTGGGTGGGGGAAGATAAATACAAGTAAGGAGAATCTCTAATGAGAATTGACGACTTTAAAGATAAAATTGGTGGCGGCGTAAGACCTTCGCTTTTCCGCGTTGGTGGTAGAATTGGTGCGAGCGGTAATGATGCAGCAACTTCGTTCTTGGTGACGGCAGCAGCACTTCCCGCATCAAACATCGGTGAGGTGACTGCACCTTATCGTGGAAGAAATATTAAACTTCCAACATCTCGCACTTTTGAAGATTGGACTATTACTATTCTTTCTGATAAAGATATGAGACTTCGTAGCAAAATGGAGCAATGGCTTGAAGACCTGAATGGTGCAGAGAGCAATACTCCTGATCGTGAAATTGCATTGAACAATGCAACTGATTTCCCAGACTGGTCGGTTGACCAGTTGGATCGATCTGGTGATCCAATTAAATCTTACACCTTTAAATACTGCTTTCCCAAAAGTATTTCAGAAATTACTGTGGAGGCTGCTAATGAGGATCTTGCCTCATTTACCGTAACACTTGGTTACTCTTACTTTATTACTTCTGATGTGAACGTGGGCTACGGCGCACCCGGAAATAGAACTTCTGCTTTATAAGGATGAATTATGCCTGTTGAACTTTTTGGTCTTTCAGTAGGCAGAACTAAAAAGGAGGCGGCTTCTCGAAACACCCCAATCGAGAAGAAGGCTGCCTCATTTGTTCTGCCCGATATAGATGATGCAACGCCCGTCGAAGCCGGTGGGTACTACGGTGTGGGTATTGACCTTGATGGATCTCTTCGTGGTGAAACACAATACATTACGAAGTATCGTGAGATGGCTATGCAGCCTGAGATTGAACAAGCAGTCGAAGATATTTGTAACGAATCTATCATTACAGGAGAGCAAAGATTTCCTGTTGCTTTGAATCTTGATAACGTAAAGATTTCAGACGATGCCAAAGCAAAAATGAATATGGAATTTAATTACATTCTTCGACTTTTGGATTTCAATAACAAAGGATATGAAATCTTCCGAAGATGGTATATCGACGGAAAAGGTTATTATCATATGATCTTTGATCCTGCAAACAACAAAAAAGGTATTATTGAAATGCGTCCCATTGACGCAGCAAAAATTAAAAAGATTGCCAAGGTTGATAAAGAAACTGATAAGAAAACTGGTGTGAAAAAAATCAAGAGTGTCAAAGAGGTTTTCATCTACCGTGAAAAGCCCGGAGATGCCTCTGCTATTGAAATCGCACCAGAAGCAATTTGCTACTATCCATCTGGTCTTTACGACTCCTCTCGACAGCGTGCGATTTCATACTTGCAAAAAGCAATCAAACCTCTGAACCAACTTCGGATGGTTGAGGATGCAACCGTGATCTATCGTCTTTCGCGTGCGCCGGAACGAAGAATCTTTTATGTTGACGTTGGTTCGCTTCCTAAAAATAAAGCAGAGCAGTATGTCAAGGGTTTGATGAATCGTTATCGCAACAAACTTGTATATGATGCTAACACTGGCGAGATTCGTGATGACCGTAAATTTATGAATATGCTTGAGGATTACTGGTTCCCTCGTCGTGAGGGTGGTAAAGGCACAGAAGTCTCTACTCTCGACGGTGGACAAAACTTGGGCGAAATGGAAGACGTTTTGTATTTTGAAAAGAAACTTTACAAATCTCTTAATATTCCAATGTCTCGTCTTGAAACAGACACGGGTTTCAATATGGGTCGGGCATCAGAAATCACGAGAGATGAATTGAATTTTCAAAAGTTTATTGATCGCTTAAGATACAAATTCAATATGCTCTTTATGAACGCACTTCGTGTTCAGTGCTTGTTGAAGAACGTGATGTCTGACAAGGACTGGTACAAGATTGTTCAGGATATTCGTTTTGATTATGTCTCCGACTCTTACTTTACAGAAAGCAAAGAGTATGAAGTGTTGAAAGAGCGTCTTGATGTTCTGCGTGAGATCAATGACCACATCGGTGATTACTACTCAAGAGAATGGGTACGAAGAAACATTCTTCGTCAGACTAATGAGGAAATTAAGTCGATGGACAAAGAAATTTCCAAGGAAAGAGAACTTGGATTGATCCCAGAGAAATCTGATATGGGAGGAGGCTTCTAATGGATCTGTACCGTAATGCGATTGGTCTTATCGAAAATGCTCCTGATCAAATCGTAAAAACTTATCTCGATTCTTTGCTTGCTTCAAAAACAATCAATCTGATTGAAGAGGCAGAAGAGTCTCGCCCAGAGAAAAAAGAAGCAGAGGCAACTGAGGAAGGTGACAAGGATGATATTACACTTGATCCAGAATTTCAGAAGGAATTCTTTTTGAAAACCTTTGAATATAAAGATAAAGTTATCACCTTGAAAAAAGTTGGTATGGGTGCATCTGCTCCTGTCTCAGCGTATGTTGATGGTAAACGAAAAGATATTTTTCTTACACTGAAGCAGGCTCGCAAAGGTATTAAGAAAATTATTGATATGGAAGAAAAACGAAAAGAGCCTGTAAAAGAATCATTTGTAAATGCAAAGATTTCAGAACTCGAAACGATTGACGAGTCCGGAGCGAGTGTTGTTTTTGCTGATGATTCAATCGCGTTTTTAACACAAAAAAACGCAAATTTTATTCTCGAAACTTACAGGTCGCTAAATAAGAAGAACAAAGACAAGTTTGAAGATAAGTTAAAGTCCTCAAGTGAGGAAGCGATTCAAATGGTCAACTTCTTTCAAGAACGAATCAAAAGGGATATCATATGAACTCTCAGCACATCGTAGACTCAATCATTAATAGAGATTATAACGAAGCCGAACAAACAATGTTCGAGTCTCTTACACAGAAACTTAATGATAAAATCATTGAGTCAAAGTATGAAGTTGCCAATCAATTTCGTGAAGAAATGGAAGGTGGATCTGGCTACGATGCTTTCTTTAAGAAGGCAATGAAGAAGTTTAATATTTCCTCCCCTGCTGATTTGAAGACCGACGAAAAGAAAAAAGAATTCTTCAATTACATCGACAAAAACTTCACTGCAAAAAATGAGGGTTACGGTGGAATGGGTATGATGCGTCGTCGTGGTGAAGAGGAAATGATGGATATGATGCGTCGTAAAGAAGAAGAAGAGATGATGGATATGATGCGACGTAAAGAAGAAGAAGAGTATTCTGAAGAAGAGATGATGGATATGATGCGTCGTAAAGAAGAAGAGATGATGGATATGATGCGTCGTAAAGAGGAAGAGGAATATTCCGAAGAAGAGTCTGGATTAAGAAGAGGAAATCCTTACCTACCTGTAAGCACTCCAGATGATAAGCCACCTTTTGATCCTCGCCCAGTCGGTGGTCGCCCCGGTCCCAAGATTACCCGTGATCCACTTCGACCAAACTTCCCCGGTATTTCTGATCCCGTTGGTGGTGGTCGTCCCGGTCCCAAGATCACTCAAGATCCACTTCGTCCAAACTTCCCCGGTATCGAGGGTGAAATGCCGATGATGGGTGCTGAGATGATGGGAATGGATAAGAAAAAGAAAATGGGCAAGGAGTCCGGCGACCTTGAGTCTGCAATTAGAAAAGCACTTGACGTAGCAGGAAAAGAACAAGCCCAAGCACCACAAGCACAAGGTGGTATGCCCGGAATGGGTGGCGGTGGACAAAACCCAATGGCTGCAATGGCTAAGATGATGGGTGGTGGCGGTGGACAGATGCCTCCTATGGGTGGTGGACAAATGCCTCCTATGGGCGGCGGAATGAAACCACCTATGGGTGGCGGACAAAGCCCGGAGGCTGCAATTTCTAAATTGATGGGCAGCGGAATGAAACGTCGTAAAATGGGCGGGGGAATGTAATGTTACTGATTACAGAGGTAAATGATAATGTCAATCTCGTCACCGAAGAAGTAAATGGTGAGAAGCAGTATCATATCGACGGCATCTTTATGCAAGCCGAGCAAAAAAATAGAAACGGTCGCGTTTACCCAAACAAAGTTTTGATGAACGAAGTTCAAAAGTATAATAATGAATATGTGAAACCCCAACGAGCAATGGGAGAACTCGGACACCCCGAAGGACCATCGCTCAACCTTGAAAGAGTATCTCACCTCATCAAAGAAATGAGAATTGATGGAAACGACATTTATGGAAAGGCAAAGATTCTTGATACACCTTATGGTAAGATTGTCAAAAGTCTTATCGACGAGGGTGTGAAGATCGGTGTTTCTTCCAGAGGTATGGGTTCACTAAAAGAAAAAGATGGCATCAATGAAGTTCAGGATGACTTCACTCTTGCCGCTGTCGATATCGTTGCCGATCCATCAGCCCCTGACGCTTTTGTTCAAGGGATTATGGAAGGCAAGGAATGGGTGTGGGAAAACGGTATTCTTACATCTCGTAAAATTGAAGCAGTCAAGAAAAAAATCGAAACTGTTTCACGTTCAGAGTTGGAGGAGGCGAAGTTACTCGTGTTCGCAGATTTCCTCTCAAAATTATCCAGAGATAAATAAAAAGACAAGGAGAATCAAATGAGTCTTGAAAACGCTCTTGAAACTGCGAAACAATTATTAGAGGACCAAGGTGAAGGTATGCCTATGTCTCCCCCCGGCACTTCTGTTGAAAAGAAGAAGAAGGCAGGAGGCGATGCCGAAACCGCAGACGGCAAAGGTGCTGAATCCGCTGATGGTATTTCCCCAATGTTCGCCAAGCCACTCGAAAAGGGTGAACTTGGTAAAGCACATTCCACCGACCTGTCCGATATGGATAGCGAAGAGGAGTATGGTAGCGAAGAAGAAATGGCTGGCAAAAAGCAATTGAAGAAAATGATGGCTGGTGCTGGTATGTCGGAAGAGTTTGTTGAGAAGGCTTCCGAAATCTTCGATCACGCTGTCGATCTTCGAGTTGATCAAGTTCGTGATCAATTATCTAACGAATTTGAAACAGCAATTGAAGAGCATAAAGAGCATCTTGCGACCAAACTTGACGATTATCTGTCTTACGTTGTCGAAAACTGGATGGGCGAAAACCAAGTCGCCGTCGAGTCTGGAATTCGTTCCGACATCAATGAATCGTTTATGAGAGGTCTTAAGCAACTCTTTGAATCGCACTACGTCACAATGCCAGAAGAGCGTTATGATCTTGTCGATGGTTTGAACAACCGTATTGAGGCACTCGAAGATAGGTTGAATGAGTCTCTTGAAAAGAACATTGAACTTTCAAAGGGTGTTGTCAAGGCTCAAGCCGAAGCAATTTACGAAAATGCTGCCCGTGACCTTTCTTCCATTGATGAGGAAAAGTTTAGAAAAATGGCAGAAAACGTTGATTTTGATAACATTGAAGAATTCAGTGCATCAATTGAAAATCTGAAAGAAAACTTCTTTGAGAGCGAGGATGGCGTTGTCACTCCTATGCTCACCGAAGAAATCCAAACTCTGAGTGAGGAAGAAGCAGACCAAGAAAATCAGGCTGAACTCACTCCCCAAATGTCCAAGTATGCGTCTATGCTCAATCGTATGAGCCACGCGGACAGTAATAGAACTCAACACTAACAAGAAGGAGATTCCATATGGAACAGTTATTAGTTGAAAATCTCAAAAAGAAATGGGAGCCAGTCCTTAACTGTGAAGGTATGAATCCCATCCGTGACTCTTACCGTAAGAACGTCACGGCGATCTTGCTTGAAAACCAAGAAAAGGCTCTTCGTGAAGAAGCCAACGTTGCTCCGGTTCCCGGTGCAAGCGGTTTTGTTGATACTCAAGGCACGTTCGATTCCGTCGCTGGTTTCGATCCCGTCTTGATCTCACTCGTTCGTCGTTCGATGCCTAACCTCATCGCCTACGATGTTTGTGGTGTTCAGCCACTTTCCGGTCCTACCGGCTTGATCTTCGCTATGAAGGCTAAGTTTACCAACAAGTCCTCTTCGGATAACCCCGAAGCACTGTTCGACGAAGCACCCACTCAGTTCTCTGCCACCTCCGGTGGTGCAACTGGTGGTTCCGGCTTCCCAACTCTCGGTGGAACTGGCGACCCCTTGGGTGTTCGTACAACCATCGACGGTGAACGAGCAGTTGGTGGTGATCCTACTGCCCCTGAAAGCACTCTCTCAATGAAGGCTTTCTCCGGTGCAGATACCGCTGATTTGGAAACCAGCACCTTTGACCAAATGGCATTCGTGATCGACCGAACTTCTGTCGTTGCGAAGACCCGTGCGTTGAAGGCTGAATACACCTCCGAACTCGCTCAAGACCTTAAGGCTATCCACGGTCTTGATGCCGAAGTCGAACTCGCCAACATTCTCTCGGCTGAAATCCTTGCTGAAATCAACCGTGAAGTGATTCGTACCATCTATCGTGGTGCTAAACTCGGCTGTCAACAAGGCGATCTGAAATACAAGCAAACTGGTGTTTCGGGTCTCTCTGGTGGTGACTTAACTGGTCTTGGTGGTATCTACGATGTCGCCGCTGACTCTGATGGTCGTTGGTCTGCTGAGAAATTCCGTGGTCTGATGTTCCAACTCGAACGTGAAGCCAACGTGATTGCTAAGGAAACTCGTCGTGGTAAGGGTAACTTTATCATTACGACTTCCGATGTTGCTTCGGCTCTCGCAATGTCCGGTTTCTTGAACCTGACCCCAACCCCCGATGTCAACCTTGACGTTGATGATACTGGCAACACCTTTGCTGGTACTCTGAACGGTCGTATCAAGGTCTACATTGATCCTTACTCCGTGTCTGGTGCTGATTACATCTGTACCGGCTACAGAGGATCCAGCCCCTATGATGCTGGTATGTTCTACTGCCCATACGTCCCGCTGCAAATGGTCCGTGCAGTCAACGAAACCAACTTCCAACCCAAGATTGGTTTCAAGACTCGATACGGTCTGGTGAACAACCCATTCGTTTCGGGTAATGGTGAAGGCTCGACAGCCAATAAGAGTGACCCCCACTCCTCCGCTGCTGTTCGTTCCAACCAGTATTACAGAATCTTCCGTGTGACTAACCTTCACGGAAACGCCTAATCGTAGGTGACAATTAATACTTGGATGAGGGAGCCGAAAGGCTCCCTTATCTTTTACACCTAAATAATCATATGGGTATCAACACCGTAGATTCAAATTCAATCTTCAATAGCAACAATCAGTTGCCATCTATCACCGCTGGATTTGCTGGTGCTTCTCTTGAAACTGCCGAGGAGAAGCAGCCATCAAATGTAAACTATCTGTACCAGACTCTTTTCAAATTTGAAATCTTTCGTTTACCAAAAATGGAATATTTCATTCAAAGAGTTAATCTTCCCGGTTTCGGAGCAGATGCTAATCTTGAACAGCCCACACGATTCGTCGCAGCAAAGCATCCAAACTCAAGAGTCAATTATGAAAATCTTACAATGACCTTTTTGGTCAATGAGGATATGTCAAACTGGCGTGAGATTTACGAATGGATGAGAACAATTTACTTAACAAAAGATAGTAAGAATTTTGAAAGTAAAATCTCTACACACTTCACGGATGGCTCTCTTCATATTTTGAACAGTGCGATGAATCCAAAACTACAGGTTCGTTTTAGAAATCTTCTGCCTGTCAGTCTTTCTGGTTTTGAATTTGATTCCTCGGTGACTGATATCTCTCCCTTTACTGCAACAATCACCTTTGCCTACGATTATTACGAATTCGTCTGATTTCCTCTTGACACGCCCTTGGGGACTCTTATAATCCGAGTGTCAACGAGAAAAAGGGATAAAGAATAATTATGGAACTAAATGAACTTAGAGTATTAGTAGAGCAAGATAGCCGTGTATAAGAGACAGATGCGAAACTCCGATACGAGAGAGCCGCAAACGAATACAATCGACTCTACAAGTTGAAGTGGGAATACTACACTGGAAAGATTGATGAGGAAACCCTAAAACAAAAAGGATGGGAACCTTTTCAACACAACATTCTCAAACAAGACATCCCTATCTTTATGAATAGTGATGAAGACCTGTGTAAAAGAAAAGAAGTAATTACCTACATCAAGTCGATTGTGGAATATCTTGAAGAAGTCGTGAAAGAGATCACCTTCCGTCACACCAAGATCAAGAATGCAATTGAATGGAGAAGATTCTTGTCGGGAGCATAAATATAATGTATGCCCGATTACACGATTGAGGACATTGATTCTTCAAATATCAAAGTCCGCTGTGAAAGACATCTTGCCAAGGAACTCTCTGACTTCTTTACCTTTAAAGTCCCCGGAAGAGAGTTTATGCCAGCGTATCGTGCAAAGAGATGGGACGGGCAGATCAAACTCTACAATCTGTATTCACAACGTATCTACGCAGGACTTGAAGCCTACATTCTCAAGTTTTGTCAGGAACGCAACTACACAGTAGAATTACCAAAAAGAAATTCTCCACCAGCCTTCTCAGAAACCCACCTAGAATCGCTTCTAAGCGGTTTGAATATTTCTATTGGTGGGAAGTCGATTGATCCTCACAAACACCAGAAAGAAGCCATCCTACACGGTATGAATACAAACCGTTGTTTGTTGTTATCACCAACAGGATCAGGCAAGTCTTTGATCATTTATACGCTCCTAAGACACTATTTGAATCTGATTCCAAAGGAACAGAAAGTTTTGATTATTGTTCCGACTATCGGACTCGTTTCACAAATGTTCTCAGACATCTGCGACTACGCAGGAAAGGACAAAAGATGGAACCCAAGAGAACAGACGCATATGATGTACGCTGGAAAAGAAAAGAACACAAAAAAAAGAGTGGTCATTTCAACTTGGCAGTCATTACACAAACTACCACCAGAATACTTTCAGCAGTTTGGAACAGTCTTTGGAGACGAGGCACACTTGTTCAAGTCAAAGTCACTGACCTCAATTATGACCAAACTTACCCGTTGCCCGTATCGTATCGCAACGACAGGAACACTCGACGGAATGCTCACTCACAAGTTAGTGATTGAAGGATTGTTTGGTCCGGCTAAAAAGATTATTACGACTAAGAAGTTGATGGAAAAGAAGTTGCTTACCAACTTGACTATTGACTGCTTGCTGCTAAAATATTCCGGTAGCGATAGACAGCGGATTAGAAGAACACCGTATCAAGATGAGATAGAATGGCTCATCACTGACGAAAGACGAAACAAGTTTATATGTGATTTAGCCGTAAAGACAAAAGGCAACACACTCATACTGTTCCAGTTTGTGGAAAAGCACGGAAAGGTTCTAAACGAAATGCTCAAAGATTGTGGAAAACCTGTGTTCTATATTCACGGCGGAACCGACGTTGAGCAGCGTGAGGAAGCCCGTAAAGTTGCAGAAACAATTGACAACGGAATCATCCTTGCATCCTACGGAACATTTTCGACTGGCGTGAACATCAAACGCCTAAATAATATTGTGTTCTCATCACCGTCAAAGAGTCGGGTCAGGGTGCTACAGAGTATTGGAAGACAACTTAGAAAGTCTGTTCACAAAAGCACTGCACGACTCTACGACATCTGTGATGACTTGTCGTGGAAAAAGTATCAGAATCACACTCTTCGTCATTTTATAGAACGTAAAAAGATTTACGACGCTGAGAAGTTTGACTACTCAGTGATCTCAATACCACTACAGGGAGAACGGAATGAGCAAAACCCCCTTCAAGATTCTTAAATTGAAGAGCGGCGATGATATCGTTGCACATCTGATTAAAAATACAAAAGAGTTTATTCGTCTTGAGCGTCCGATGCTCCTCAAAGTGATGCACTACGTTGACAATCTCAGCGGCAATAAAAGAGAAACAATCGTTCTGGTAGACTGGCTAAAAGCAACCACATCCAATCACATTGACATTCCGAGAGATCATATTCTTGGTATTTTTGATTGTGATCCAGACATTCTTCAAGCATATGAATATCAAAAGAAACTTGATGACAATCCTCAGATGGGATTTAAGATGGATGACCCAAGACAAATGAAACTTCCCTTCGGCAAAAAACCTCTAACCCCTCCTCCGAATATTGACAATATCTTGAAAATCGTCGCGGCAAAGATTGATGATATGAAAAGCCAGATCGACAAAGAGATGGATGATCGGGATATTGAAGAAGCCCTAGAGGCAATGGGAATGGACCCAGAATCAATCAAAGAAATCATCGACGATGACGATGTAGACGTTGACGTTGAAATGATCGACAACAAAAACCGAAAAGATTATGGAGAATCTTTTATGGATTGGTCGCCAAAATTAGATGATTACTTGACATAAGAATAAAAGGGTGTAAAATTTTATTATGGCGAAGAACAGTGATCACTACATTGACAATAAATTATTCTACTCAGAAATGATTGAGTGGAAAAATCAAGTCAAGAGTGCAGAAGAGACAGATGATCCCAAACCACCAGTGACCGAATACATCGGTCAGTGTTTTCTTTTGATTGCAGAGCGTTTGTCCACTCGCCCAAACTTTGTAAATTATCCGTTCCGAGAAGAAATGGTCGGAGATGCGATTGAGAACTGTCTGATGTATGCAGGCAACTTTGATCCAGATAAATCCAAGAACCCGTTTGCATATTTCACCCAGATAACGTATTATGCTTTTCTTAGAAGAATTCAACGCGAGAAAAAACAAGATCATATCAAATACAAACTAATGGAAGCAGCAGACGCAAAGGGTGAACTGGCTGCGATTCTTGACCCAGATGGAGCAAACAAGAATCCATATGCCGCTCACCTGAGACTGACTGATAACGACATCGTAAATATGGAACCGAAGAAGAAGCGAAAGAAAAGAGCCAAAGGTTCTACAGGCGACGGAGAGTTATTTTGAAGATTGCAATCATCACCGACACGCACTTTGGTGCAAAAGGTGATTCCCAGATTTTCTTAGAACACACATTCAAGTTTTTTGAGGATGTGTTTTTTCCTACGATCAAGGAGCAGGGAATCACAAACGTTTTGCACTTGGGTGATCTGATGGATCGCCGGAAGTATGTGAACTTTCACACGCTTCACCAAATGCGAACTCGGTTTATGGATCGTCTGCTTGCTGAAAAAGTCAACGTTCACTGTATCGTCGGCAATCACGATACCTACTTCAAAAACACAAACGAGGTCAACTCTCCCAAAGAGTTGTTTGGTGATAAGTATCCAAACTTTCACATCTACACTGATCCTGTGATCTTGGGTTTGGGAAACAAAAACTTTGCGATGGTCCCGTGGATCAACAAAGAAAATCAAGATGACATCTTTGAGTGGATCAAAAGCGTAGACGCTCCGATTCTCTGCGGTCACTTTGAACTTGACGGCTATCAGGTGATGAGAAACGTGAAGCATACCGGCGGACAAGATCCCAAATTCTGTGATCGTTTTGATAGGGTTTGGTCTGGACACTTTCATCAGAAGCACGAAGAAAACAATGTCTGCTACTTCGGCACTGCTTATCAGATGACCTTTGCTGATCTGTTTGAGAAAAAAGGGTTTCACATTTATGACACAGAAACCGATGAGATTGAGTTTGTAGAAAATCCTCATCGTATTTTCTTTGCGATTCCGTATCGTGATAACATTGACATTGACGCAATTGACTACAAGCAATACAAGAAGTCTTATGTCAAAGTTTTTGTTCACGAAAAGAAAGACCCTGCAAAGTTTGATCGGATGCTTGAGAGAATCTACGATCAAGCACCAGAGAGCGTGACGTTTCTTGAAAACGAAGCCACTGATCCCGTTGATGATGCAACCATTGACGAAGAGGCTTTGTCCACCGATACCTTGACACTTATCAATCAGCACGTTGATGAGGCATTTAGAGATGACCCCGATGAATGTAAGCGATTGAAAGAAGTGTTCAAGGATTTGTTCCTTGAAAGTTTTGATTTATGATTGAATTCAAAAAGATTAGACTGAAAAATTTCGGTTCCTTTGGTAATCACTTCACTGAGATTGATCTGAACCGTCACCGCACCACTCTCGTCAGTGGACTCAACGGACACGGCAAGTCTTTTGCCCTGCTGGATTCCATCACGTTTGCACTGTTTGGCAAGCCGTTTCGTAAGATTAATATTCCACAACTGGTGAACTCGGTCAATGAAAAGGACTGTGTGGTTGAGGTTGAATTCAACATCGGTGATGATGAGTATATGATTCACCGTGGACTCAAGCCAAAGAAGTTTGAGGTTCACAAGAACGGTGAAATGCTGGATATCATCGCCCGATCAAAAGATTATCAAAAGATGCTGGAGGATCAGGTTCTCAAGATGAACTACAAGTCTTTCACGCAGGTGGTGATTCTAGGTGCTTCGGCGTTTGTTCCGTTTATGCAACTGTCAGCCGCAGATCGCCGGACGGTGATTGAGGATATTCTTGATATTCAAGTTTTCTCAAATATGAACTCTGTTCTGAGAGACAAGACCTCGGCTACCAAAACAGAAATCAATGAAATCACAAGACAACTTTCTATTAACAAAGAACGTGGAACTGGTCTGGTGAATCTGGTCAAGTCTTTGGAGAAGAAGAGTGACGAACAACTGGTGACGCTTAACGAAGAACTGAGTGTCGCAAATCAAACCAGAGGTTCCGCAGAAAACGAGATCACGGCATTAGATGATAAGATTTCAGAACTTCTTTTAAAAATCTCTGATGAGAAGACGGTGAACCAACGCATTCAAAAGTATTCACAAGCCAGAATGCGAATGAATCGTGAGATTAAAGAAAATGAAAAGAATAGTAAATTCTATACAGATCACAAAAACTGTCCGACCTGCCATCAAGAAATCTCAGAGGAGAGTCGGGCGGAAGCCACAACCAAAGCAGTCAACACGATTGAAACCCTGAATGCTGCGTTGGCTGAACTGGAGGAGATGGAGCAGAAGCAGGTTGAGCGAAGCAACGAAATCTCAGAGGTTCAAAAACAAATTGAAGATTTGAAATCTGAAAGAATCGCTCACATCACCACGGAGAGAAACGCTCGCTCTGCCATCAAGGCGATTGAAGGAAAAAAGGAAAAACTACAGCAATCCGAAGAGGGCGATATTCAAGATGTCAAAGCACAACTTGAAAAAGTGATGGAGGATCGTGAAAAGTTGATCAAAAGAAAAGAAGAACTTTTGGTCAAGCAAAACACCTTTACCCACGCTGGGCATATGCTCAAGGACTCCGGTATCAAAGCCAAGGTGATTCGTTACTATCTTCCGATTATTAACGCACTGGTGAACAAGCATCTCAAAGAGATGGACTTCTATGTTTCATTTGATCTGGATGAAAACTTTAACGAAACAATCAAGAGTCGGCATCGTGACAACTTCTCGTATATGTCATTCTCAGAGGGAGAAAAGATGCGTATTGACCTTGCCATTCTTCTGGCTTGGCGTGAGGTGTCCAGACTCAAGAACTCGGCAAACACAAACCTGCTGATTCTTGACGAAGTGTTTGACGCATCGCTGGATGCCATTGGCTCTGATGACTTCCTGAAACTTTTGGATAACCTGTCTACACGCAGTCACATCTTCGTGATTTCTCACAAGGCAGATCAACTTGTAGATAAGTTCCAAAATCAGGTATCGTTCCAGAAACAAGGCAACTTCTCCCGACTTGTGTGACCTACATAAGTCAATGAAACCACCTAGCAGAAAATCGTGTTATAACTTTAGAGTCACTGAGATCGTGAAAGTCGTTGATGGAGACACCATTGATGTGATTATTGATCTTGGATTTGATCTTTACAAAAAGGAACGTGTTCGTGTCGCTGGCGTAGATACACCCGAAAAAAGAACACGCGACCTTGAAGAAAAAGAATTAGGTATTGATGCCACCAATTGGATGAAACATCAACTGGAATCAGCAATTGAGGGTGAGGATGATCTCGTAATCAGAACAGAAATTGACGGTGGTTTTGGTAAATACGGGCGGCTTCTTGGCTGGCTTTACATTGGTGAGGACGCTGAATCCATCAATGAGCGTATGATCAAGGAAGGATACGCTTGGTCATACGATGGAGGGACGAAAAACAAGGACTTCCAGCAACTTAGAGAGATCCGAGCAAGCCTAAATACCTAGCAGGAGCAGTGCTATGGCAGAATATAAAGGCAAAGAAGTTAAACTTGATGACCCGTTTAGACTTCCCCAAGGTTCTGACAAGAAATTTGGTGTATATGTAAAAAATCCAAAGTCCGGAAACGTCATTATGGTAAAGTTTGGTGATCCAAACCTGTCTATTAAACGCGATGATCCTGACAGGTTGAAAAACTTTCGGGCAAGACACAACTGCGATCAAAAAACAGATAAAACTACGCCGGGATACTGGTCTTGTAAGTTTTGGGAAAAAGGAAGCCCTGTCTCCAAACTTTTGAAACAAGGCAAAGTTTCCGAGTCTGATTTAAAATTCAAAGGCAAGGAGATGAAAGATCACCTTGACAAAGCCAAAGCCAAACTGAAAGCAGAGTATGGCTCTCTTGATAACGTAGATTACAAAAAAGCAATGAAAGTTGTCGGTGCAACACTGGCAGCCCGTTTGTCGGCACGCGGAATGATCAAAAGGTCAGACGGCAGCACAAAAAAAGGTAAACTTGGTAAGCCAGAAGAAGAAATGTTGAATTGTGGTTGTGGTTGCGAGAACTGCAAATCTTTGAAAAAGAGCATCAACGAGGAAAAAAGAGAATTTGTTAAAGGATGGGTAAATCCACGAACAAAGAAAATTATCGCTTGGAGACATCACACTCCATATCACGCTACGCACATCTATGAAAATTTAAGTAAGTATGGTCTGACAAAAGATGATTTAATTGATCATCACATTGATGTTGTTTCAAAAAGAAATCCAAAATATACACTCACCCGTGAAAGATCGTTGGAAAGATTTGAGAAAATTGGATACAACGATATGCTCGCGGACAGAGATGAGACTATTGAATATCCTGCAATCAAAAAAGGTTGGGTGGCATTCGCTCTTCAAGAAACAAAATACGGTAAAATGATGACTCTTCGTGGCATCACGAAAGATATCAAAAAGTCAGGTATTATGGTTCTTGAAAAATATAAGACCTTCAAAGACCTTGATAGGATTTTAATTACCAATTACAAAGATACAAAGTTTGCAGAATACACAGGCAAAACAAAGAACGAAGACGAAAGATATACTTCAAACAGTGAGGCAATGAAGTTTCTCTTTGGCAGAAGACCAAAAAGACGAGAGCCAAAGACCGAGATCGGACGCACGATGGCAATGTTCCGTGAAGAAAGAGCAAGAGACTACAAAGGCTGGGTGAATCCGAAGACGGGGCAAACCAGAGTCATTCAAGGATATACTCCATATCACGTTCAGATGATTGTCAAAGACCCAAGATTCTTTGGTCTTACTGAAAAAGAAATCAAAGAAGCCTTGGTGAAAAAATATGAACCCGACATTGACGCGGAATTTATGGCAGACGAACAAATTGGAGCAATCAAACGAGGAACCCAAGATGTTGACCACACTATTGAACTGTTGGCAATGGAAAAGGGAATGGTTCGTTTTGTCGAAGGTGAGTATGGTGAGATTGCAGGAAGAAAAAGATTCAACGACAAAGAACTACGAAAAATCTTGCAGTTGATTGACAAAGAAACACCGCTCACGATGAAACCTAAAACAACCATAAGTTTGCAACAATTCAGACCCGGACGTTATGGGGATGTGATTATTGACTTGTATGATAATATTGAAATGAATGAAATCAAAAATCTCATCAAGGGTCGCAGAAAAGGTGACAAGCAAACTGAAATCGGACGCACGATGGCGATGTTCCGTGAGTGGAAAGACAAGAACGATGAGCGTGAACACAACAAGTTGTTTATGAAATCATTGAAAGTTATGCCCAAGTCTCCACAGCAGAAAAAGATTATTCAACAAATGAATGCTTTACGCAAGAAGAATGGTCTTGAACTTCTAAAAGAAGAAGCCTACCTTCCCGGTCAGGCTACTACATCTCACGGCGGTAAGAGTGGTCGTGGCGGCAAGCCGGGACCGAGGATGACAAGACAAAGAAGACATCGTGAAGAGGTTCTTATGCACCTAATCACAAACGGAATCAAAGTCACAAATCAACCATCAATGGTTACACAAAAAGGTTCATCGGACACATTCGCTGTTGCGAAAAACCAAGTGAAAAAAGCAGAAAAGATTTTGGATGATTTCTTCAAGAAAGCATACATCAAAAAGTCTGGTATGCGAAGAGACAACTATAAGATTATTGCAGAGAGTGTAAGCGAAGAGGAAAAGCGTATCGCAAAAACACGAAAGAACCAAGACCCCGATACTCATTCGGATTTGTATACCGACGAGAACCCAGAAGGCACAATCCACGGACTCGGTTTCAAGGATGTAGAAACTGCTGAGGCATCGGTTCGTAAAATCAAAGCGTCTGACCGGACGCACGCACACAAGATACAGGCTGCGATTGCGATGGAGCAACGAGCCAAAGTAATGAAGAAAACTGCGGAGGCTGCTGTGTATCGTAAATTTATTGAACAGATGAAAAAGAAAACAAAAGAGATGAACGAAGAATCCGTAGAACTCAATGAAAGTTTCTTTGATTTTTATATGGGTGTGCTTATGAGTGGTGGAGGACCAATGACACCGGCACAAAGTGCTGGTGCTATGTTGACTCTGGCTGCTATTCCAATCGGACTTGCTAGTATGGTGGGTTATTCTCATATAAAAAGTAAAATTATGTCAAAACGACAAGCCTCGGCAAGAAAGAAGTTGGATGATATCATTCAAAACGATATCCGAGTGGCTGTCTTCACTGACTGGCTTCAAGAGCAACCATACTTTACCAAAGCGATTGACAAGTTAGAGGATGCTTCTGAGGATTTGAAACAAGCATACGATGAAAGAGATGGTGCAGCCGAAGAAATCGCACAAAAGGATATTCAAAGGATTCTTTCAGAGTTTGGTAGAGCATTGAAACCAGACTGGGATAAGTTTGCTGCGAAAGAAGGGTTTGCGAAACTTACCGGCAAAGCAGATGTCGGAAGTGGCATTGGCAGAAACCTTCTCAACCGAGTGAAAAAAGCAGGTAGAAAATATAACATTACAAACTACAGAGTTTACGAAGATGTGAACGAAGTATACAAAGACTCTGGGCTTGGCGACTGGTTCGGCAAAGGCGGAGGCGGAGGAGTAGAAAAAGGTGGTTGGGATAGATACAACGCATCGGGTGAACGTATCGGCAAGTGTGGTGATGCACCGGAGGGTGCAGCCTATTCAGCCTGTCTTTCTGCTGAGAAAGCCAAGCAACTCGGCAAAGAAGGACGGGCAAAGTTTGTTCAACGCAAACGCGATGCGCAAAAGAAAGCAGGAGACAAAGCCAAAGGCGGCGAGTCTAAAAAAGGACAAAAACCAGTGATGGTAAAAACAGGAGCAAAAGGTTTGGATAAGAAAAACGAATCGTTTATGTCATTTAAGAAATTTATTTCAGAGGGCGAGAACAAGCCAAACAATCCCGAACTCTGGAAAAAAGCCATTGCAAAAGCAAAAGAAAAGTTTGATGTTTACCCATCAGCATATGCCAACGCTTGGGCATCGAAATGGTATAAGAGCAAAGGCGGAACTTGGAGTAAGAAATGAGGCTTGATAAACGAGTAAGTGAGGAATCTGTTGATACACCAGTTATGCCGTATCCGGGCTACCCATACTTGCCAAAACCATACAGCACACCAGACGATCAACCCGTTCCGCCTGAACCAGTGGCTCCAGATGAGCCAGATCATCCGCTTGTCCCATACTTAGATCCTTTCAATCTTCGTAGATTCATCAATCCAAAATACAATCCTTTTATGCCGGGTTTCTTTGATCCTTTTTTTGGAAGAAATGCAATTGAAGGTGAGTCACAACCAATGAGACTGAATAAAAGAATGGTTTCAGAAATGGCAGCGAAAGAGATTAATGTCTCTGAGTTTCCGAATCCGCTTCGTGGAAGAATCAAAAACATCTTTCAGAAAAAAGGTCAGATGGATGGTTCCGAAGCCGATGATAAGGTAGGCACAAAGTTTAGAGGCTGGAGTGCTAACCAACTTAAACCTTCCCAGTCTGCAATCTATCTTGGCAAGGCTCTTGGTATGGCTATCGGTGGAGTCAAAGGTGGTAATTTAGGATCGATGGTTTCTGGTGACAATCACATTCTCGATGGACACCATCGTTGGGCTGCAACACTATTGGCAGAACCAAAGGCAAAGATTTTCGGAACCGAAGTTGATCTTGGGATTGGCGATCTTGTTCCTGTTCTTCGCTCTTTGGGTGATGCCTTTGGAAACAAAAGACGCGGTGAGCCTGCCGGTGGTGATATAAACATTTACGATGCTTCTGTGAAAGATGCGATGGACGCAATCACAGATGGTAAAAATATGAATCCAAAGTTTTACAATCGCAACAAAGCAATGGCTTGGTTGAAAAGCATCGGAGGGGAACCCGAACTTGCGAGAAGACTCAAGTTCATTCAGTCAAAGACTCCTCCGGCTGGTGCGCCGCCAAGAAACCAGATGCCTGTGATTGATGCAGATTCGACCGAAGATAAACTTGCAGCAACTCTTCTTCAACGAGGAGATATTGATGTAAGACCCCCTTATGCAAAGGTAAGATGATGAAGTCATTCAGAAAGTTTTTAGAGGAAGAGATCAAACTTCCAAATAGAAAATTTGTCAAACTGCCAACGAATCTTTTGGGGCAGAACAATGATATCACACAAAATATTTTTGATATTATTGACAAGACATATAGAAGCATTGGTGGATATCCAGACTTCAAGAAACCTTCTGATCTTCCGGACAATCATACCGACTGGTTTGCCGCTGATATTGACAAAGATCCTGATGCAGACATCACAACTTTTGGTAAGGCAAAGGCAGGAAACTATAAACTCACAGGTGCGGCATCAGACGGTTCAGACGCAGCCAAGAAGTTTCTAATAAATAAAGTTGGTAAATTAATGAAAACTTCTGGCAACTATGTCGAAGCAAGCGATGGTCTGGCACACGTTTTGATCACGAGAAAAAAAGTTCCCTTTGTCGGGGACGAGGAAAGTATTCAAAAACTTCTTCCGGGCAAGACATTCAAGTTTGTCGGAGAGAATCCAAACGGAAAGTATCCCGGCTACGATGGCTGGTATGAACGAGATATTGGTGGAACAAAGCATCTCAAGATTATTCTAGGAAATCCAAAAGGAGTGAGGGTCAAAAATGCCTAAGAGTTTCTTACAGTATTTAAAAGAAGAAGAGCAGCAACAGGGAGATTATGATCCAGTATTTGTTTTTTGGTTTTATGCCAAAGGTCGTTGGGGAGCAGGTGGCAATCCCAACAACACCCTTGGTGGTGCATTGGGTGGATTTGCAACTTGGGGTGGACATCCAAAAATGATTAATATGCCTCAATTTATGCTTGATTTATATGACTGGAATGGTGATGGTATCATCGGAGACAATGATCAAGAACTTATTTTTCAGATTGCTACACTCGCATATGAAATCTATGAAGAGACTGGTGAATTTCCTCCGATTATGACTCCGGCAGATTATCGTCAGAACTGGGCATACTATCGTGTTCTCTATGGAAAGGATTTTCCAGATCCAAACGGATTTGCGGAACAACCCGGTTCTTTTCCCGATAGACCAGATACACTCTTTCCCGGTCCCGATGCAACAACCATTAGAGGGTTAGAAGGACTTTTAACTTGGTGGACCAGTGAATTTTTGTCTGGTGCTTTAGATTTTTACCAGATTGTATATCCAGATGTCTACAATGAAGTCTTAAGACTTTATGATTATGATGGGGATGGGCGAATTACATTTTATAATGATAGAGCAGAAAAAACTGCGTGGTTGTTTATGGCTTACTACTTCACAGAAATGGGATATCTTTCTCTTGATCTCCCAGCAGTCACCGCAGACAATTTCCAAGACTTCATTAGTAATATCGCAATGTTCTCCGATAAATCTTTGGCGGATTACATTCCTGATAGTTTTGATATTGATGGTGATTTCTTGGCAAATATTGTTCGTGATTACCCAACATCGCCACCCCCGCCACCAGAAGAAATTCCACAAAATCAAGCACCACCACCACAAATCGGAGGATTAGGATGAGAAGTTTCTTACAGTATTTAAAAGAAGAAGAGCAGCAAAACACTTTGGCTGGTTGGTGGTTCAGAGCCAGAAGCACTTGGGGTGGCAGTGGTCAGGATCAAAATGCAGGCGCACCTGCTGTTTTGGGTGGAGTTCAAACTTGGGGAGGTTCGCCTTTTGTTAGAATGTTGAATATGCCTCAGTTTATTCTTGATATGTTTGATTATAATGGAGATGGAATTGTTGGTGATAATGATCAAGAACTTATTTTTCAAATTGCTGAACTTGCGTATGAAATCTATGAAGAGACTGGAGAGTATCCACCACCCATAACTGCTGCCGATTATCTCCAAAATTGGGAATATTACAGCGAATTATATGGAAAAGATTTCCCAGAACCAATTGGATTTATCGAAAGACCCGGAGGTCAAGCAGATAATCCCGATACGCTTTTTCCCTCTAGTGTATCTGGTGACTCACTTTATGCTTCGCTTGGAATTGCATCTTTTATATCCTCCAACTTCGTTGTTTATGGTCCTGAGTTTTTCCAACAGTATCATCCAGAGTTTTATGAGGCGGCAATTAGAGCGTATGATTTCAATGGCGACGGTGTAGTTGATACTAGAACACCCAATGGAAACAGACTTGAAGGAGATGCGTTGGCACTCTACTTTATAATTTATTATTTTCAAGATATAGGACAAAATGTATTTGAACTTCCCGGCGATCTAGTCACGGCAGAAAATTTCCTAGAGTTTGCGAGGAATATTCTTATGTTTAGTGATAAATCATTAGAGGATTACATTCCTGATGGGTTTGATATTGGTGATGATTTCTTGGCAACTATTGTCCCTGATTACCCAACTGGACCCCCACCTCCACCAGAAGAAATTCCACAAAATCAAGCACCACCACCACAAATTGGTGGTATTGGATAAATCCACTTGACAGGAAGGAAACGAATGGTAGAGTGCTTCTATGAACATCTTTGCAATCGACGAACATCCTATTCGTGCGGCTCATCAAATGGTGGACAAGCACGTTGTAAAAATGATTCTGGAAGCAGGACAAATGCTGTCCACTTCTCATCGCGTCCTTGACGGTGATGAATATTACGACAAAACAAAAAACAACAGACGCATCAAGCGTTGGCGACTGAGCGACGAGCGTGAAGATAAACTTTGGAAGGCATCCTTTGTCGGTCATCCCTGCACGCAGTGGACGATGGCAAGTCAAATGAACTATCGTTGGCACGCGACTCACGCTCTGGCTCTCTGCCGTGAGTATACCTATCGGTATCAAAAGACTCACAAAGCACAACCCTTGATTGAATATCTTTTCAATCGGGAACCACAAAACATTCCCACAGGAAAACTTACGAAATTTGCAGTTGCAATGCCTGACCAATACAAGGTAGAATGCCCTGTTGAATCATATCGTAATTACTATCGTGGAGAGAAGGCTTACTTTGCAAAATGGAAGAATCGTGAAACACCTACTTGGTGGGAGTAAGAATGAAAATTGACAAGTCGAAGACTATCGTTGTAACTGGCGGAGCCGGATACATTGGAAGCCACATTGTTCTTGCAATGCTTGACGCAGGATACGAAGTTGTGGTCGTTGACAAAGACAAAGTTGCCTGTGACTATTTGATCAAAAGACAAAGCCGTCGAAAGCGTTTGAAGGTATACAACGCAGATATCACCAACGATGTGTATATGGATGGCATCTTCAAGAACCACGATGTCGGAGCGGTGTGTCACTGTGCAGCATATATCTCTGTGCCTGAGTCGGTAGATAATCCGCTCAAGTATTACGAAAACAACACAGCCAAAACAATCAATCTTTTGCATCGGATGAAAAAGAACAATATCAATGTGTTCTTGTTTGCGTCAACCGCTGCGGTCTATGGTGATCAAAAAGGCAAAGAACTAATCTCAGAAAAAACTTTGTGTCAACCGATCAACGCATACGGTGAATCAAAGTTGATGGTAGAAACGATTCTTCGGAAGCACGCTCTCACCCATCCGAACTTCCGTTACGTTTCTTTTCGCTTCTTCAATGTAGCCGGAAACGATATTCAAAATCGAGTCCAAGACATTCACTGGAAGTCCAAGGGTAATCTGGTTCCCAAAGTTTTGGGCAACGTGATCACAGGAAAGGGTTCGGTCAGCGTCTTTGGAACAGACTACGATACACAGGATGGATCGTGCATTCGTGATTATGTGCATCCGACCGATCTAGCCTCGGCTCATCTTCTTGCACTGCAAAACCCAAAGATCAAAGGTGTCTACAATCTTGGAACAAAGAAGGGCAACTCTGTCTGGGAAGTTATCAAAACTTGTGTGTCGGTAACAGAAGAAGAGATTGAGATCGTCCACGCGAATCGTCGCAAGGGTGATCCACCCGTTCTGATTGCAGACTCCACAAAGTTTCGTGAGGCATCAGGCTGGGAGCCTGCATACAATCTTCGTGAAATTATTCACACAGCCTTCAAGGCATACAAAAAGGTAAACAAATGATGGATGATAAAAGAGTCGCATACGTCGAGGATGTGGTAAACGAATTGTCTGATATGATTGATAAATCTTTCAAGACTATTATTGATAATAAAAAGTTTGTGATGCCAGACTTCGAGAGTGTTATTTCAAAAAGAACTCTTGATCTGGAGCAGATTGATTTTTTGCAAAATGTATTCACTGAACCATTTGCTGAACTTCATCGCATCGATGAAGACGAAGAAATTGCAAAGAAATATTCTTGGCTCACAGATGAAAAACGTAAAAAACTAATTGAAGTCCTAGATGCCCTTGTGTCATCACTGATTTCAGAGTATACTGAGCATCAACCTGAGTTTCAGGAATTAAAGGAGAATTTTAGAAAGATTGCAGAAAATGAAAAAGAAGAAGCACAACAAGAAAAACAATGATCGCAAGAACTACGGCGGACGCGACCGTGGTGAAAAGTTTAGTGCCAAGCGTTCTATGCGAAGCACCGATCAGAAAGTTATTCGCAATATGCGGAGTGGAAAGATTGACATTGAAGACCTAGAGGATTATTATGACGACCACAGTTAAGGAATCTACATCTATGAAATTGTCTAAACAAACCGTGTCCATTCTAAAAAGTATGGCAGGTATCAACTCCAACATTCACATCTTGCCCGGTAACGAACTGGTTTCTGTTTCGCCCGGTAAGAATATTATGTTCAATGCGAAGGTTGACGAAACTTTCAAGAATGAGTTTGCGATCTGGGATCTGAACCAGTTTCTTTCAACTTTTTCTTTGTTCTCTGATGCAGAGATTGTCTTTGGTGAAAGCCACTGCGTGATTCAAAGCGGAAGACAATCCTGTAAGTATCACTATGCGGACACGCGGCTTGTTGAAGGATGCCGTCCTCCGCGTGCTTTCAATCTTCCCGATGTGCGGGTCGTGTTTGACCTGTCGCAGCAAGAGATTTCGGATCTGCTCCGAGCCGCGTCTGTTCTTCAACTGCCTGACATCGCGTTCAGCAGCGAAGACGGCAAGGTTAAAATCTCTGCGTTTGATAAGGATAAGTTGAACTCAACGAACCGTTATGATATTGAAGTGACACCGAAAGATATGGATCAAAATTGTTCTTTCAATATCTTCATCAAATCAGAAAACTTGAAGTTGCTTCCGGGTGACTATCAAATCTCTCTGTGTGATAAATTAGCCATTCAATTGCAACACGCAGATATTGACGCGGGGTATGTGATTGCTGTAACATCTGACTCAGTATACAACGGAGTCTTTTAATGGCAGAACAATACCTATGGGTTGAGAAGTATCGTCCGCGTTCAGTGGATGAGTGTATTCTTCCAAGTAGTTTGAAGAAGGATCTGCAAGCGATTGTGGATTCTGGTGAGATGCAGAATCTTATGTTTTCTGGCGGTCCCGGTTGTGGCAAGACCACGGCGGCTCTAGCGATGTGTTCAGAGATGGGCATTGATGCGATGAAGATCAACTGTTCAGAAGACGGTAATATTGACACACTCCGAACGAAGATTCGTGAGTTTGCATCCACGGCATCCTTGGGTGGCGGCAAGAAAGTCGTGATCCTTGATGAGTTTGACTATGCAAATGCAAACAGTTTTCAGCCTGCCTTGCGTGGGTTTATTGAAGAGTTTGCCGCGACTTGTCGTTTCATTCTGACTTGTAATTTTAAGAATCGTATCATTGAACCGTTGCACTCACGATGCACCAACGTTGAGTTTAGATTTACGAGCGATGAGAAGGACAAGATGTCTGCGAAGTTCTTCGTGCGTCTGTCTAAGATTCTTGATGAAAATGGTATTGAGTTTGATCAGCGAGTGATCGTTAAACTGGTTCAGCGTCACGCTCCGGACTGGCGACGAATCTTGAATGAGGTGCAGCGTTACTCTGCATCCGGTTGTATTGACACAGGCATCCTGTCGGACATCGGCGATGTTCGGGTTCAGACGTTGATGGATATTCTCAAGAACAAAGAGTTTACCAAGTTGCGTCGTTGGGTGGTAGAGAACGGTGACAATGATGAAACCGAAGTCTATCGCAAAATCTATGAGGGTCTTGGTGATTATCTCAAGCCTCAGTCCGTGCCAGCGGTGATTCTGATTCTTGCAAACTATCAATACAAGGCTGCGTTTGCCGCAGACTCGGAGATCAATATGATGGCTTGCCTGACGGAGATGATGATGGAGGCAGAGTTCAAGTGAAACTTGGCGACTACCTAAATGCGATTAATTATTCCAAGGACAATCTCCTTGAGGATGAAGCGGCTGCGAAGGGATACGTTCCCTTCGTGGTCAATCGCTGTCTGTCTTACTTTCCGGATACCATCTTACAAGCCAACGAGATGAATCTGTTGCCGAACGCTGACAAGAAGATGCAGTTTGATTATCTTCGTCACTCCGTCCGAAAACGCAAGCGATTCAGCAAGTGGTTGAAGAACGAAAACGATCCTCGGCTGGACTCGGTGAAACTTTACTACAATCTTGGGACGAAGAAAGCCCTAGAGGCAATGTCGGTGATGTCGGACGATCAGATCGACGAAATCCACCAGCATATCGTCAAAACCACCAACTCCTAAATACTTGCGACGGAACGTGATCCGTCTGTAACTGTAATGGAGTTAATATGGAAGACACAGAGAAGATCGTAGAAAGTCTCGTTGAGGTGCGTCTTGATGACCCTCAAGACTTCTTAAAGATCAAAGAAACATTAACAAGAATCGGTGTCTCCTCTAGGGTGGGGAATAAGTTGTATCAGTCTTGCCACATTTTGCATAAGCGAGGCAAATACTACATCACCCATTTCAAGGAACTGTTCGCACTTGACGGACTGCCTTCAAAAATGACAGAGGACGATATCGCAAGACGAAATACCATCATCGGCTTGGTGGCTGAGTGGGGCTTGTGTGAAATTATTTCTACAGAAAAATGTGAAGAACCACTTGCATCTTTACGAAAAATCAAGATACTATCACATAAGAACAAAGACGAATGGGAACTGATTCCCAAGTATCATATCGGAAGAAAACCACCCAAGGAGGAGTGATGCAAATTGATCTTCGTAATGTAAGGACTCGTTGGATTAATGTAGACAAGGATGAAGAAAAGGCTCGCCAGATGAACGAACTTCTGGATGGTCTTGGTTTCACCAACCACGAAAGATTCTCGGCTGTGACAGGAATCGCACCCCACGAAGGTGTGCGTCCCGGTGAAGAGCATTATCGTAATTGTGCAGAATCACACTTTAAGATTCTTGAGGAAACCATCCTTGCAGATGGTGAGCCTGTCTTGATTTTTGAAGATGATGTTGAAGTAAATCCCGAAGCCTTTGTTGCAGAATTTCCTATTCCCGAAAACGCTGATTGTATTTACTTGGGTGTTTCAACTGGTGACGGTAGTTTTGAAGCAATCAATAACAATGATGGTTTTGCAAAAATTAAAAGAGTCTTTGCCACTCACGCAATTTTGCATCTGAGCAAAGAGATGTCAGAGGATATTATTCGCTTTGGTAAAAAATGGATCTATGAAATGTGTAGACCATTTGATGTGGGCATTGCGTATGAGATTCAACCAATGTATAATGTCTACACACCACACGTTCCTTTTTTCTATCAGGCGGATTCTAAAAATACGTTCAACAAATGGGAACAGGTAACAAAAAATCCTCTTCCAATGAAAAAGAAATTTACAACGGGAACGATGGTCTGATGGCTTACCTTAGTTACAACAACATCGGTAACTTTGGAAGACTGGGAAACCAGATGTTTCAATACGCATCTCTTCTGGGTCTAGCGAATGAAACTGGTCATAAACCGATTGCCAATCTCTCAAACTCTAATTTACAAGACTGTTTTGAATTAGGAAGTGTTGAAGATAAAGTCAATGAGAGTCCGCAGTCTTTCATACAAGAAACTGATTTTTCATATTCACCGTCTTATGCAACCGGATTAGATCCTCATATGAATATTGATCTCCTCGGTTATTTTCAATCTTCAAAATACTTTGACGAATACAACACAGAGGCAGAAGTGAAATCAAACTTTACCTTCAAAGAAGAGATTCGTGAAAAGGCAGGAGAAAAACTTCCGGATGGTGTTCTTGTCTCAATCCACATCAGAAGAACAGATTATATAAATCTTTCAGACTTCCATACAAATCAACCATTAGAATATTATGAAAAGGGTATGGATGAATTTGAGAACTACAGACCAGTAGTTTTTTCAGATGACATTGAATGGTGTAAAGATAATCTTTCTTTTTTGAGTGACGATGTTGTGTATATGGACAACGACCAATATACTGATCTTTGTTTGATGTCTTGGTGTAACGGTCACATCATCGCAAACAGCAGTTTCAGTTGGTGGGGTGCATACCTTGGTGGTGGAAAAACTGTTGCTCCAAAAAATTGGTTTGGACCAAAAGGACCAAAAAATTGGCAAGATATTTATTGTAAAGAATGGAGAACAATTTGATGAACAGAAACGATTATATCAATATTGAAAATATCGGTGGTAGATTTATGCAGATCGTAAATTCTCCAGAGTGGCAAAAACTACAAGCAGACTACAACGCATCGAGTGATATTTACGTCTTGGGTCACGGTGGTAATATGGGAGTTGCCGACCACTCTGCTGTTGATATGACTCGTCTTTCAAATGGAACAAAAAATGCGATGTGTCCCGGCAGTTGTGTAGTGGCAACCTCTCTGATTAATGATGTCGGCTGGGACCAATGGATGGTCGCTTGGTTGCAGCAAAGAACCTCGACTAGAACTTATGATCAAATTAAAAATAGTTTGGTGTATGGGATTTCGTCATCAGGAAATTCACCAGATGTTTTGAAGGCACTTCAATGGGCATCTGACAATGGAATGCGAACTGTGTTAATCACCGGAAAAGAAATCACCAGTGAAATTGAGGGACTGAATCAGGTTGTTCTGGGAACAGATTATTACCACACAACAGAAGTTTTGACTCTTCTTCTCCAATATCAACTTACGCACGGGGATGGAAATGAGTGTCCACCTATTGGCAAAAATAGTCCAGAGGAATTGAACAAACTCAATTGGGAAAAAACAAAAATCAGAGAGAATAGTTATCCAGATGAATTGACAAACATTGGTATTGATTTTGATAATGTGATTCATATGAACTCAAAGGGATTCTATGATGGAAGCATTTATGATGAACCCGTACCCGGTGTTAAAGATGCCTTGAAACTCTTATCTGAAAAGTATAGTGTTGTTGTCTATACAGTCAAAGCAAAGTCTGACCGTGGTTTGATTAATGGAAAAACAGGGGTTGAGTTAGTTTGGGACTGGTTGAAGAAGCACGACTTGTCTCAGTACGTTACAAAAGTGACTGCGGAAAAACCAAGGGCGGTTGCATATATCGACGATAAGGCAGTTGAATTTAATAATTGGGAAACCTGTCTTGACATCCTTAAAAATAAGAGTATCATCTAGTATGAATGTGATCGCACTATCTACGGCAAGAAAAGGGAGCAAGTCGGTTCATAATAAAAACATCTTACCTGTGAATGGAACTCCTCTTTTTCTACATCCAATCAAAAAAGCATTAAACAGTAAAAAAATATCCTCAGTATATTGCTCAACAAACGATAGTAAAATTATTGATCTATCAGAGTATTACGACTATGATATTATAAAAAGACCAGATGAACTATGCACAGACAAATCAAAACACGAAGATGCGATTGTTCACGCAATTAATGACATAGAGTGTAAGACGGGGAAAAAACTCGACATCGTAGTATTATTGTTGGGAAATACCTTGGGTGCTGATGCAATTGATATTGATAGTGCTATTGATATGATTGATGGATATGATAGTGTGATCAGTGTGAATGAGATGAATATGTTCAATCCATCGCGTGCTTGGAAGATTGAAGATGGTATGTGCAAAACTATCATTTCACAAGATAAACTAAAAAAGACACCATTACCAAATGACAAAAATTCATTAGGTAATGTTTACTTTTTTAATGGTAATTTTCAAGTGCTTCGCAGAGATGTTGTGATTTCCGGTGAAGGAGATTTACCATACAGATGGTTAGGCAGATCAATACGACCATATATTCAAAATGAAGTTTATATGGAAGTTGATGCCAAGTGGCAGTTAGAATACATTAATAATATTCTAATGTGAAAGGTTATTATGAAAGACTTAAATAATATTTTTGAAGACAAAAAAATTGCTATCGTTGGTCCATCAAGTGAAATTGAAAACCACGGTGATGCGAAATTCATCGATTCGTATGATGTGGTTGTTCGCATAAACGATGCGAGAACCGATAAAAAATACAGGGGTATGAAAACGGATGTTGTCTACATTGACGGAAATGAAAGAATATCAACTGTAAATAATCATTCAGAAAGTTATTTTGTCGTATCTCATCCCAATTCAGTTTGGTTTGCATATAGAAACCAAGGTACTATTTCACATTTAAATAAAAATAAATGTAGGTACGCTGTCATAGATGAAAAATTTTACTCTGATCTGTCTGGGGTACTGAATGACCCACCAATGGAAAAAAAAGTCAGACCCAATACCGGATGCTTGGCGTTATTTCATTTGTTGTCTTTTAATATCAAAGAATTGTTCATCGTTGGTATTGATTTCTACAATACGGGATATGAAAAGGAACATATGTGGGGTTCAAAGTCAGTTGACACGATTAAAAATTATATGCTTGAGGGTGACGGAAACGATTTTCATCATCCGGAAAGACAATTGGAAAAATTTATTGACCTATATGAATTACACAAGAGTAAAATATTACTTTATCCCCCACTGAAAAAAGCAGTGGAGGAAAGACTACGATGAATCTAAAAAACAAAAAAATATTCTATATCAACCTCGACAAACATCAAGAAAGACGACATCGTATTGAGTCTTTCTTTGAGAAACACAACTTCACTGATGTGACTCGGATTCCCGGCGTGTTGGATGAGAATCCTATCGTTGGTTGTGCAAAGGCATACTTAAATGTCTTCGAGGAAGCCCCCGACAAGGACTTCATCATTCTTGAAGATGACTGTGTACCAACATCGTTTTTTGTACCCGAATTCGATATGAAACCTTTGGAAGAATACGATGCTGTCTACCTTGGTGCTTCCCTTTTTGCTAGAAGAGTTTCCTACGCAGAACCCAGAAAAATTGAAAGTAAAGTTCTTCATTCCAAGATTTTCAGAGCCAATGAAAGGACCACAGCAGTTTATATGAATCGAGGCACACCAGAATATGCAGATTCCGGTTACTACTTAAGTTTTTCAGACAAAAGACCAGATGGTACGAGAAAGATTAATAATATGCTTTCGACTCACGCGATATACTACTCTTCAAAGAGGTTTGTTGATCTGATTGCAAATGAGATTGATAACACGCTAATGTCACCAAAACCAATGCACATCGACTGCTTGTTTGCAGAGCAGGGTCAGAAAAGACTTGATGTTTCTGTTTTGAATGAGCCATTATTCTTTCAGAGTTCCAGTGAGAACGCGACAAACTTTTCCTTTGACAATTATGAGGAAAAGTTAGAGTATGATTTGAAGTCTGTATTTGGAGATTTGGTATGAGCAAGATTTTAATGTTGAATATTGCAACAAACAAGTATGTAAGATACATCGACAACCTGTATGAAGATGTAGAAAAGTATTTTCTCACAGACCACGATGTTTCATTTCTTCTGTTCACAAATCACAAAGACCTTCCAAAGAGAAACAAAGTCAAATACAGTTATGTTGAGCATAAACCCTTTCCGGAACCAACACTGAAACGATACAATTATTTTATGCAAGAGAGAGATTACATCGAAAAATTCGATTATGTTTTTTACTCTGATGTTGATATGGGATTTATCGCTCCAGTGGGTGATGATGTTCTTGGTGAACTCTGTTTGACAAAGCACGTTCTGTCATATCAAACAAGAGACTGTAATCACTGGTCGTACGATAGAAATCCAAACAGCACCGCATATGTTCCTTTTGGGGATGGTGTGAATTACTACGCAGGTGGATTCAACGGGGGATCATCCAAGACCTTTATGAAAATGGCAGAGACTATTTCTAAAAATGTTTTGGAAGACGAAGAGAAGGGTATTGTCGCAGAGTGGCACGATGAAAGTCATATGAATAGATACGCCATAGATAATCCACCAGACAATATTTTGCCATTGGCATATTGTTGTCCAGATTGGAAAGACAAACTTGACTTTGAAAAAATTCAACCTAAAATCTTAGCGTTGAACAAGGATCACCAAGAGATCCGATCAGATTAATGAGGTAATTATGAGCAAACCAACCCTGACGCTTTGTATGATTGTGAAGGACGAAGAGCATATCATTCGTGAATGTTTGGAATCAGTGTATCGTGAAATTGATCGCTATGACATTACAGATACCGGATCAACTGATAAGACAAAAGAAATCATCAAAGAATTTTTTGATGAAAAAGGTATCCCCGGTGAAGTCTATGATGAACCGTGGGAAGGCTTCGGTAAGTCAAGAACCAAGTCGCTGAGAAATGCAGACAAGGGTGGTGCTGATTACTCTTGGGTAATTGATGCAGACGATAGACTGATTGGCACGAAATACATTGGTGTTCTTCACGAATATGCTGACTGCGAATCTGCCCGTGAAAAAAATAATGGAAACTACAAAGGTGCAAGACTCGCTGGCAATTATCAAATTGAAGCCCGAACGATGGGAAACAGAACGCAACAGTTTGGTGAGGACCAGTGTGCAAAATACAGAAAAGATGCAGAAACACTGATTGATTGTTTGGTCAATCCAGAAAATCCTAACTATGAACCAGACAATATGAGATACCACTTCTACATTGGTCAATCATATTTTGATGCCCAAGAATGGGAAAAGGCGATTGAATGGTATACCAAACGTGCCGAGATGGGTGGCTGGGAAGAAGAGCAATGGTTCTGTGTTTTCCGAATTGGGTTGTGTAAACTTTACCTTGGCAAGAACTTTGCAGAGGCACAGGATCACTTCTTGCAGGCATACAATCTTCGTCCACATCGTGCCGAGCCTTTGTTCCACCTTGCCAAAACTCATCGCCTGAATGGTAATGAGAACCTTTGCTATCTTTTGATGAAAGGTGCAATTGGCTGCACACCAAAACAAGATATTTTGTTTATTGATTCTTCGGTTTATGACTGGGGTATCTGGGACGAACTCGGTGCTACTTGCTGGAAGGCAGGAGACTTTGAACTTGGTTATATGAGTTGTGAAAAACTTCTGAACGAAAACAAGTTGCCTCCAGAGCATCGCTCTCGCGTTGAAACTAACTTCAACGAATATAAGAAGATTTTGGCAAATCGTCAACAGCAACAAAAAGAACTCGAATTGCAAAAGCAAAAAGAAAGCGAAGAAGAAAAACAACAGAGAGCCGTTCTTCGCAAAAAAAGAGAACAAGAAAAAAAGATTAGTAAAAGACGAATAGATAAGAGGAGAAAATCTAGGAGTCGTTAATGCCCTTCAACTTTCCAAAAAACCCAGTTCGTGGTGATGTTGTCACAGTTGGCTACCAACAGTGGAAATATAACGGATCGGTTTGGAATAAAATTCGACCAAAGGTACAGGGACCACAGGGACCACAGGGTAGAGCCGGACAGGATGGTGCTAGAGGAGCGACAGGAGCCACTGGACCAGTTGAAGAATTTGTTGCATCTCTCAACGGACTTACCGGAGATATTATCACCGATGGTTTAAACTTTGCCTTTGCTGGTATCTCTGTCGGTGCATCTGGAATTACCACCGATGGTGCTATTTCTTTTTCCGGTACGACAGGAACCATTCAGAATCCGGGTGGGGGCAATGACGCAAAAATTGATATTAGTGCCGCTGGTTTCGTACTTGGTCGGTTTCATAGACTAAACGGCACATCCACAATTGGCGATGTAAACAATCAAAGCAACGGCACTCGCGTTGAGGTGGGGGTCAAAAATCAGACAGTAGATGTGTATGCCGATACCAAACTACACCTACACGGTGGTGTGCTTTTTCCTGAAAGTGGAATCTCCCTTGGAGTGGGACTAACCTTCCCAGACGGATCGTTCCAATCATCCGCCCACGCACCACACGAATTTGTCGCATCTTTCAACGGAGCCACTGGTGCGATTGAGGGTGTGAACTCATTCAATGGTTTGACTGGTGCAGTGACCACAACCGATCTCACATTACAAGTCGTTGGTATCTCTGCATCAGGTGGCATCACCTTTGCCGATGGCTCATTCCAAAACACAGCCGCCGAGCGTGGATATCAATACACGGTCGGTAGCACAACCACTACAGACAATCCAAGTAGTGGTGAGTGTGTCATTGATGATGTATTGGGGTTTGTTCATACCCTCAAATTATCAGGAACCGACGCAGACGGAAATGATCTTGATGACCTAATGGAATATTTCGCAGATGTGGGCGGAAACATCAAGTATAGTTCGCTTGACGGTAAAACAGTCGGTCAACTTCATAGTGATTACTTGGACTACAATAATCGGTCTTGGGATGGGACTGGAAAGATTTTGAGTATCACTCCTCTTAGTGGCACTGATCTCGCTTTCATTCTAGAAGAACCTTCTGTTGGCGACACTGTTTACTTTACCATTGAACCAAACGATGTAAATATGGTAAGTAGTCTTGGTGGGTTTACGGGGGCGATTCGGGCAAGTGATGGACTTCAAGTCGTTGAAGTTGCTGCTATACCATTCTTTCAACAAGATCCTGCTTACACAAAAAATATTGCAACCTTTACAATCTCCGCTTCGTCGGCAATTGCGACAGGAAAGAAAACAGATTCGTTGCACCGATTCCCCTATGACGCAACACTGACAAATATTGATGTGAAGGTAAATGGCTCTGGTGGATTCACGGCAGGTGCAATCATCGCCGGATCTGATTTTGGAAATCCAACCACAAGTTCATTGACTGGTGGCACTCTCGGCATTGAGGGTATCACCGGATCGTCTACCGTTTTCAATAACACCTCGGTCACGGCTGGTAATTTTATGTTCTTTGATGTAATTAGCAACGACTCTGGTTCTACTCAGGCACAAATGTTTGTATCATATGAGCGGAGGTAACAATGGCATTTGATGTAAGATATTGTAATCCAGATTTATCTACCGGAAGCAACGACGGAAGTTCAGAAGCAAATGCTTTTCAATCTGTTTCTGAAGCCGAGACTTACATTGAAACCAACGGTCCCGGTGTGCATATGTATTTTAAACGCACATCATCACGGGACAGTTCAACCATTGACTTGAATGCCACCTTCGCAGACACCACAAAGAAAACGATTCTTGAGGGCTACGAAACAACACCGGGAGACAATGGTAAGTTTCAGATTGGACATAGTGGTA
>LULV01000023.1_pt1 | contig 34292 bp, 47 predicted proteins | sample 728081 | NCBI WGS metagenome assembly LULV01 (sample SAMN03860280, study PRJNA289734) | marine metagenome | biome: seawater column; feature: ocean; material: water; isolation source: Red Sea water column Station 108 - depth 25m | place: Saudi Arabia: Red Sea | collected 2011-10-15 | depth 25 m | reverse complement strand
GCCACAAGCTGCAAGCTTCAAGCCGCAAGCTTGACAAGAAAGTATTATAATGTTATAGGAGTTTATGGGAGAAAGAATTATGAAAGTAAAAGAAGCAATTAAAATTACAGACTCATTTACAAAAACAAGCAAAATGCCTGGCCTGAGCTACAGCCTGCCAGCCTGGGAGTGTAAGACCGGGAGCAAGTTAAGAAAAATTCCTGGCAGTGTCTGCGCCAGCTGTTATGCGCTCAAGGGTAATTACACCAGGTACAAAGCCATCAAGGCTGCACAATACCGGAGACTGGAGGCAATGAAGGACCCGCGCTGGGTGGATGCTATGGTTGCCGTGATCAAGCGCCAGAAGTGGTTCAGGTGGCACGACGCCGGAGACGTCCAGAGCTTGGAACACTTAAACAATATTTATAAAATTTGTGAAGCAACACCGGACACCAGGCACTGGCTGCCAACCCGTGAAGCATGGATTAAGAACGAGCTGGACAGGAAGCCGGCCAACCTGGTGATCAGGTTCTCGCCTCCTATGATGGGCCAGCGGGTGGACACGTGGCCCAACTCTTCGATGGTTGTAGAGACTGGCGCAACATGCCCGGCACCTAACCAGGGCGGCAAGTGTGGGGACTGTAGACAATGCTGGGATCCTGCTGTAAAAGTAGTTTCATACGGTAAACATTAATGACTTTTTATCATCCAAAATATTATAAAGAATTACGACGAGCTGGTGTTCAAGTGAACAGCAGTCGACCGGCACATAGCCGTTGTAATAAATCGGACCAGGCCATTAGCGATGCTGAAGCGACGGCTGCAAGCGAGCGTGCGACTGGTCCGGGCCTCAAGCAGCAAGCTGCAAGCGACTCACAGGTGGTGAACCAGGTAAAGCTGTCATCACAGTCGCAAGCTTCAAGCTCCAAGCGAGTCAAGCATCAAGCTGCAAGCGTCAAGCCCCAAGCTACAAGCATCAAGCGTCAAGCCACAAGCTTCAAGCTCCAAGATTCTTGAACCACGGTACATGTGAAAACGATTCTTGGCTCTTGGACTGAGGGTCTCTGCTAGGATAAATGTATTGTCAGGATGTTTCACGTGAAACGCAATTTGGTGTGGACTAAACTTTAATTTTTTACCCTTGGTTACTTTCAACTCTACTGTAAAAAAGGTATGAAAAGCATTGTACCCCAATAGATCAGGACAACCAACATTGCTAAGGTTTTCCAACCTATTCCATACAATTCTAGGAGTCGCTTTGACAAGTTTTTTATGTAATTTAGCCTCTGGTCCCACCTAGTTTTTCGAGGTAGCATTGTCATTCTTTTTTGACTTCAATGACGCTAACATTGCAACTAATTGTGCAACTTCACCGTACGGTCTCGACCACATGTAAGACAACAATTGCTTTCTTTGGTCTTCTGTTATTTCAAACATAGTAACTCCTTTCTATAAAATTATTTTAGATTTATTTTGTGGTTGTGATTTTAACACAACTCTTACGCCTTCTTTAGCTCCTATTAAAGTATTCTCTTGTGCTTCTATTTTTTGTATCTCAGATAATCTGCCATTGCCTAAATCAATATATACTTTCGCATACATGATAGCATTACCTTTACCTTCTACCTTGCCAACACCTTTGTTGAATTTGTCTGTAAAGTTTCCTAGTATTTGTTGTAAGTCTCTAACTAGCACCGTAATAATCCGATCTTTCTTTTTTTAAATCTTTTACCTCTTGCTCTAATTTGTTTATCTTAACTATTTGATCTGCAAGTTCTGTTTTGTATTGTGTGTTCATAGATAACAAATCACGAATGTTATTACGCAATCTATCTATTGTTGCTTCTAAATCATGATAGCCCTTTTCATTCTTGGCTTTCTCAAAGTCTATTACGTCTTTCATATGTTGACAATATAGACATGTTACCTTAAAATGTCAACATGGGTGTTCCAAAAAGATTAACAGAAATGCAAAAGAGATTTGCAGAATATTTAGTATTCAACGAAGGCAGGACTACAGGTGCAGATGCAGCAATAGCTGCTGGGTACAGTGAGAAGCGTGCTAGAGTAGAAGCATCAGAATTACAGAACCCTAGACTGTCTCCGCTGGTCGTGCAATACATAGGTGCACTACGAGAAGAAAAACTTAAAAAGTATGAAGTCACATACGACAAACACGTAGCAGAACTTGGTAAGATTAGAGAGGAAGCTTTGAAGAAGGGTGCTTTCTCTGCTGCAACCAACGCTGAAAAGAACAGAGGTATGGCTGCAGGACTATACATAGACCGAAAGATAATAAAAACAGGTAAGCTAGAAGAATTATCAGAGGAAGAGCTAGAACTAAAAATGCAAAAAATATTAGATGACTACGCGCCGATTCTGAATGCAAAGGTTGTTGAATCATTGCCAGATGAGGTTATTGAATCTTCGTCATCTTCTTCACCCAAGAAGCCGGAATCATCGTCCGATCCCCAAAAGTAAAACTACCATCATCTTCTTTATCGTAAGAGGCAAACATCTTAATAGACTCTTTGTCTTTGGAAAATATCCAACCCTCGTTTACAGGTTTAGCTAACTTCATCTTGGTAAACTCTTTCTCGTCAGCCCAGCCGCTGTCACTAACACAATCAACCCACTCAACACGATACTTAGAAAACGGTATTTTGTTTTCTACGCTTGGATTGGTATTTGTTTTTCGTCTTGTTTTTCTTGGCATGGTATTTTGGATTATGTTTTTTGTGGAATATATCCCAAAAATCTTTTTCTGTCATTAACCTTAATGTTTTCATATTTGTATATGTATGGTAAAAAAATCAAAAAAAGGCCAAAACTAAATCGCTTTTCGCGCGGGCAATCTGAAAGTGACAAAATAATCTGTCGGATGACACTTTTTTTTAGCACAATTTGGCAACTATTATTGTTGTATACCAACACTTATAGCCCAAAACGACAAAAAGACACTTTTTTTTTAACTTTTTTATTTTTTTTTTTTAAAACTTTTACCATACATATACATCGGCTACAGAATAGCTTTATCTGCCTTATTGTTGCCATAATGTAAATCAATCACTGCCAATTTTTCTTCTGCATTTGACATAGTTTCTAACAGCTTGTCTATCTCTAGCGTGATATCCGGGTGTTCGGGTATAATTATCTCTTGGTCACTATAACATTTTATCTTGTATTTAGCATCCTCTATGACAGCCTTGTACCTGGCTATCATTACACTTCTAAGTCTTTCGTTCATTAAAATCCTCCGCTTTCATTGGTGTTGTTTTTTCTTTCTCATCAAAAATTAGTTCATGATACATGTCTAATCGTTTAAGAAACTTGTGTTTCCAGGCTCTAAGATCCGCTCCTTGTGTCTTGAACTCTTGATAATATAGGTCAGGCGTGCATACCATGATAACTCCCTGCTGTATGTTGGACCCGTAATAAAAGTCATGGGCCATGGCGTATGCTGCAATCTGCAGGTAATAGTCTTCGACCCATTCTTCCCTCTTCGGACGGTTACTTTGTTTGAAGTCAACAATAGTCTCCATATCATTATGCAAACATACCAAGTCTGTTGAACCTGCGTATAGACCCGGGTAGTGTAACGTGATCTCAGAACCGTAATACTCTTGTACTGGCGTAAGACCCACTTCAATAATTTTTTCGGCCATGGACTTCGCCTCCTGTCCAAGCCCTGTAAGATCATCGTACCCAATTCCTTGGATATAAGATTCGAGGAATTTGTGCATACTGGTACCCCGTTTACTAGATAAATTTTTAATTCTGTCTGCCTCTTTTTCACCGACTTTTGCCTTCCAATCTTTTATGAATTGTTGATTTTTTGTGGCCCCTAATATCGTAGTCACACTAGGAAGTCTATCATTTTTTATCTCATAGACCCTGGTCCCTGTTTCGTGGTCCGTGATCTGTTTACCATTGATATATTTGTATTTTTCAGACTTCGGGATAGGCACACCAATGTTATGAAATTCTTTTAAGTCTTTATCGTCCATCATCTTTTCTTCTTAGTTAGAACCTTTATACCCTTATCATCAATATAGTATCCTTCTAACTCTTCATCATCTTTAATTTTTTTACCAAAGATCTCGTCAAAGTTTTTACGATACAAATCAGTTACAACTCTAGACTTACCATCCCATTTAAAATCTTTTTTATTTTTTTTCATTCTAAACTCATCCACATTTTATAATGTTGAAGATCAATTACATTACCATTCATTATTTTATCAGGAGAATAGTGATCAATAATTTTTTGTATCTTCTCCAACTTTACGTGTGCATGTGGCCAAAACAAAATACAAACTTGATATGCATCTCTATAACCACACTGCCAACGCCACTGTTGTTTTCTACCAAGAGAACCTCTACCGTTTTTTCTTTTATTAACAGTTCCAACTCCTAATACTTCATGAGTATATCTAATGATAGACTCATCAGTCATAGACATCTCCATACGTATTGACCATGTTGGGTATGGCTTCTCGTTATTTTTTCTCTGTCTCATGTACTGCTTGTATTGTATGTGACCTTCACCATCAAACAATCCCGCAAGGTATGCTATCTCTGATTCTCTCATTAGTTTAACTTGACAACATTACCTGTAGCAGGGTCAACATAATCATCAGGCTGAATAGCTTGGGGTTCATATACATAAAATTCTCCTTCAGAATCACAGTCCCAACATTGATGTATTTGTAATTCTACGTCATAAATGTTTTGTATTTTAACGTAGCCATTACCTTTACAGGTAGGACAGATATACACTTTTTTAACTTTTTTTGATTTTGCCATTTAACTTCTTTGCTTTTTCGTTAGTTATGCACTCTATTGTCTTAGATATTGACAGCTTACCATCGGGCAATAATACCTTTGATAAAGCAATCAAAGTCTTGTATGTTTCATGTGTTAGTGAAACATTTCTATATTTAGTTATGTCAGTCATTTGTTTCCTTTCATTTATTAATAATGATAATATAGGATAGAAAATATATTTGTCAACCATGAAATTTGTATTAACTTTAGTAATGTGTAGTTATCTTTCTGGAGAGTGTTTACCACCTCACCAATGGCATGAAAAATTTGATAGTGGCTATGATTGTAGTATTGCAGGCTATGAAGAATCAGCTAAAAAACTAAAGCAAATAGGTAAAGCAGACGTAGAATTACATAGAATATCCATACGGTTTACTTGTACGGGTGATCCAGAGATTTGACAATAAGTCGAGATTGTGTTAACCGGTAATTACTTACCTTTAATACCTATCTTAGTGACTCCCTCATCTAAGATAGGTTTATTCATTTCAAACCCCGCCGTTTCCGTGCACGTACTTCAACGGGGCCAAAGGTCTGGAACGCTCGGGTTTGCCGATATGCTAACCTCAGTGATCTTAGCGCGAAGCATTTGTGAATATGAGGCACCGCTTTTTCTAATTTTGTATACATCCATAAAACTCACCACTACCATCATTCATCACATGTGCGTTGATTGGGTAGTCTGCGTACGTTGTCAGTTTTAGTCTTAGTATGTCGCAAAGGTCCGACAGGTCTACGCTTGCCAATAACGATATATGTTCCATCATCTGTTTTGTTACAGGAACTAACTGATACATTCCATCGTTTAAGATTATAAGATCCATCTACAAACTCCTTTATAAGTTTATACCAAAGATCTTTATACCTAGGGTCTTTGGTTTTGTTCCACATGATAGCTGCTTCATCTATCTTATCACTCATACGTGGTCTTCTTTGATCCGTTCTCTATGATCTTTTTAATACTATGTGCATGTAAATTTAATGTTGCATATGGTTTCCATGCTTTTTTCATTAGATTTAATTCTAACAAAAAATTAGACCATTGTTTCGGTGTTATATCTTCACTTGTTATTGTAACTTTTTTCATAATTTTCCTTTCATAATTATAATATAGGAAAATATATGATGGCTGTCAACCCCTGCCGTTATTTTTTTTATGTCTTTTTTTATCTTTGTTTAATGACTTTGTGTGACGGCCTGGACGTTTACGAGGCTTTTGCTTGTGATATAGGTTTACACCAAAATTAGACTTCTTCGACATCTGTTCGTATTTCTAATTTTACTTTCTCTTTCTCGTATTGTAGACTTGTCATTGCAGGAATGTAAGTTATCTTACCATTAATTTTTTGTTCTAGATCACTACCACAGGTTGTGCATCTAAAATGATCGTTAGCTAAACTTACAAGTACAACATCAAAATTACACTGAGGACATACACCATTTACAAGTTCTGTCTTAAAAATTTTGGGCATTAGTTTGCTAATGGATTAGAAGATTTAACTTTTATCTCTTCTATTTGTACCTTTAGTAATTCTATTTCTTTTTCTACAATTTTAACTGCAGTGTTGTCATGTTCGTGTGATGTGTCGTGGTCGTGTTTGCCAACTTCATGACTGTGTGATGTGTCTGCGTTTTCTAGTTTCTGAACTTTTTCTTCTAATACTGCAAGAGATGTTTCGATACCTGTTGTATCTACAGTTGTCCATTCTTTAGATTCTAATGCATCTATCTTAGTTACAATCTCACCATACTTTACAAAGCCACCACCTATTGCTGCAATAACTCCTAGTAATGCTGCGACTCCTGCTAGTTGACCTTTAATCTTATCCATTTTTTAGTACCTCTAGTTCTATTAAAAGCTGTTGTTTTTTAGAATTTATTTCTTCTAACTTACGCGCTTGAATTTCTATCTTATCATTTTGTGTATAACTTGCAAGACTCTTATCTGCATAGATAAGTCTACTATCAAAGATAGGTAGTTGATCTAAGTATACATTTTTTGGTTTGTAAAACTGTGTGTTTGCATAATCATTTAACGATGCCTGGTCACTTGCCATTATCTCTAATTTAATAATATTTTTTATTTGTAAATTTTTTGAAATACTTTTAATATCCTTGTCGACTTTTGCCATTACCTTTTCAACATTTATAAGTCTTGACTGTGACTTAACATTTGTTGTTTTTGTTTTCGACTGTACCTTTTCTTGTTTGGCAACTTTTTTTGTCTGAACAGAAGACTTCTTAGCACTCTTACTATCGGGTTTCTCTTCTTTAACTTTTTCTTTTTTTTCTTCATTTGTGGCTTTTACCATTTTAGTAGGCTTTTCTTCAACAGTTTCTTCTTCTTCAATTACTTCTTCTTTTGTCATTTCAGCAGGTTTTTCCTCTGGCATTTCTTCTTCTTGAAATGTCTCAGTCATCATAGGTGGATTCTCTTCTATCATCTCCTCTTCTTCAAATGTTTCTTCTTGAAATGTTTCAGTCATCATAGGTGGTTGTTCATCTATCATTTCTTCTTCTTGAAATGTTTCAGTCATCATAGGTGGTTTTTCTTCAGAAGGCATAGGTAGAAATGATGCAACAATCTCAGTAGACTCTTCGTACATCTCTTCCATCATCTGTTCATCAGCCATTAAGATTAAAGGACCATCAGACATTTCCATACCTTCAGATTCCATCATAAACTCTGGGCCCATGTCCATAAAAAATTCTTCTACATACTCGTTTACAAATTCAAATGTTTCCATTTCCATAGGCATGTTCATTTCAAACTGTGGTGGTTGTTCGTTGAATGTAAAATTTTCTTCAAAAAAGAATTCTTGTACGTCATCAAACACTTGTTCATCAAGATTTCCTAGATCATCTTGCACTTGATCTAATGAATCTGATGCATCTTGGTTTAACACTGTGTCGTCGTATGTCATTGTAAGTTTGGCACCTAATAAGTTTGGTCCACCTCTACTAGCAGAACCTGTATTATTATCTGTGCCACTCCAAGACCAATCAGCTTTGTTAGATCCTGGATTATTATATATTACTTGATCATTGTATTGACCACAATCAGCTGATACACCTGCAGAAGAAGATGTTGGATAACCGTTACAGTTTCCTTTAAATCCATCTATGTCTACTCTTGTTTGTGTCGTTGTCGATAAGACAGTGCCAGTTGAGTCTTTTAATTCTATTGTCACTGTGTGTGAGTCCGTGTTCCCTGTATCACCTTCACAGTTCCCTGCTTCATGATCACAGTTTGCAATGTCAATGTAACTGTTAAGAGTTATACCATTGTCTAACATTTCTTGGGTACGAGTATTGTTGGTTAGAGCAATGTCATCTACAGAAAGAGTTGTTGTTCCTGTTACTTCAAAGTCACCACCGATGTCATGTTTATATCCACAGTTAGATTGCGATGCAGAACATGTTACATCAAACCCGTTTATTGTGTCTCCGTTATTTACATAACCAGAACCACCTGGGTTAATTATATCTGTAGAACTAGAATTCCAATCTACACCATCACCTGCATTAGGTAGTAAGTTGTCTGTTGTAACTACATCAGCTTGGGTTGCAGTGAATAAAAATAAAAGTGCAACTAACCATTTCATTTTAATATAAGTTTTTTAATTGATAAAGATCCATCAATATTTGTTTCTAATTCTGCCATGGATTTTATACATTGGTATTTTATATTACCACCAACTTTTAAACCACGTTTAGCAACGCGTGCCCCTTTGAGACACTCAGACATTGAAGTCTGGATACGTGCTTCCTTAATTTCTCCTCCTATTATCATGAGTAAAGCCACTACCATCTCTGTCATTGATGGCTCCCGTTTTGTCTTACTTTATCTTTTAGCTCCTCTACATCAGACAATAACTTTTCTAATTGTTTTTGAGTAAATTCTATGTTGACTTTGTTTGTCATGTTTTGTTCTTGATTTTTTTGTAATTTTTCTACGTCAGAAAAAAGTGCCTCCAACAACATGTACTGCTCCTGGTCCGTGGGCAGTTGTTCACTTTTTTTAAGCAGGTCAGCCTGAAACAACTCTCTTGATGTTTCTAACGAGGTGAGCCTGGCTGTAATCTCTGTGTACGCGAACACGCCAGCTACGACGCCCGCGATTATCATGAGCATGTTCTTGACAGGCATGCTTACAGAAGTGTTCTCGCTTATTTTCATCTAGGTCCTTGCCAGTCCTCTGGTTTAATAAAATTTTCTTCTTTATATTTTGCAGCAGCCTCTTGTTCTGCTTTTAATTTTGCTAACTCTTCATCAATTTTTTCTCTATCTTTCATACGTTTGATATACACGTCATAGTCTGGTCTTTCATGATCATACTTAGACCACAAAGCTTGTGCCTCTTTACCTATCTTACCATCTATCGGACATGGTGTTCCTGCTTGTATCATAGACTCAAATACTCTTTCATCCTGACATAATATAGCAACTGCAGCTACTTTCATACCAAAATCGTTAAGTATTCTTGCTAATTTTAATCTTTCACAATTCTTATCTATTGTGTGTTTACCACCACTTAAACCCACACCAAACGTCTGTACACCTGCTGATACTCCAACAGCGCAAACGTCTTGTGTCATGGAGTTGTAAGATGGTGCCGAAGCTGATGGTGGTGCAGACCTAATATTAGAGTTTGTTGTATTAGTTGTTGTGCTATTAGAACTGGACCCAGATTGGTATGTTGTTGTGGCAGTTGATGTATAACCGCCCTCAATAGCCGTGTTAGATCCTGATGTATTTGTTTGTGTCGAACCTGGATAAGCTGGTCCTACCCATGCTATTAAACACAATAAAATAATTAATATGCCTGTAAAATAATAGTTCATCCTGGCAGTCTCCATTATTAAACTGCCTCTCTACAACCGGGACAAGTTTTTTTATAACCATCAGGATGTTTTTCACAAACGATTGGTGTTGTTAATTCCAATGCATCTTCTTCACATTTACAAAATTTACCAAAAAATTTTTCAATAAATGATTTAATCCATTTTTTAATCATTTTTCTTTTCCTCTATTTCGTAAAAGAAATTGTCAGTGTCCTCTGTTTTCCACTTTCCAGTATCTTCTACATTCCAATCAGAAGTTTGCACCTTCCAATCAGGTATATCATCTTTTACTGTAAAAGATGGTATATCCCATATTAATCTGTTGTTTGGCTGTGCCGCATAGTTGCCATCATCTAACGCAAGTATGTGTGCGCACTTGTGTTCGTGCGGGATCTCGGAGTGATCAGTATCTACTATATTACTCTCTGGATGTGCAAAGTCAACGGTAAATAAATATTTTCCGTGATGCCACTTCTTATCTTTTCCTATGTATTTGCCAGCTTGTCCGTCTAGAATATCAAAACTAGTAACAGAAGGGTAATAACTAAAACAATTCCACAGTTCCAGTTCATCCAATCTTCTAATTGGAACTTCTTCTGGCCTGTAACCACGCTGTATAAAAGCTGATATGGGTAGACGATAAAAGATAGCACCGTTTTCCATGATGGCATGGAAGAGAATTGGTTTGCCAGTGATTCCGGCAATAGCGAAGATAATACAGTCTTCAACTTCTCCATGATGTTTTTTAAGATCATATAAATACTCCTTTTTTATTTGCGCATATTGTACAGGAATATTTGCATTTAAGTAAGCCATAAATTATCCTCATTTTATACTTCCCCAGTTAGGACCTGATTCGTAGTCAACTTTGTTGGGTACTTCTAGATTAACAGCATTCTCCATAATCTCAACAATTTTATCTGCGTTACCGTCGACAGATATATCTAACTCATCATGAACTTGTATGTGTGGTGTGATACCTTCTTTATATAATTCTATCATTGCCTTCTTTGTCATGTCAGCAGCTGATCCTTGTATCAATTTATTTAATGCTTTGTATGTGTATGCACGTTTGATCCCTGGTCCGTGTTCCGCGAGTGCTGCATCGTGAGGCAATGCTTTATGTATACCAAATTGATTTGGTTCCCATAGATGAAACCTACACAACCTACCAAGTAAAGTTCTAATCTTACCAGAGTCTTGTGCTCTGTGCATTACATTATCCATCAATTGTTTTACAAATGGAACTTTGTTGTGATATTGTCTAAACAAACTATCTGATTTATCTTTTGATATACCAAGTTCTGCCTGTAGTTTATTTTTACCCATGCCGTAGAACAGACCAAGATTTATGGTCTTAGCTTGTGATCTAGGTATGTCAGCCATTTCAGCTACAATACTATGAAAGTCTGCATCACCATCATTGTATGCATCTAAAACCTCTCCAGAGCCATACAGATTCTGTAAAGCAGCATAATGCACTACCAACCTAGGCTCCTGCTGTGAATAGTCAAAACAACCCCATGTATGGCCCTCCTCGGGTATAAATAACGACCTGATCCGTGGTCCAAGGTCTTTGTTTCTTGCAGGAATTTGCTGTAAATTAGGGTTAGAATAACTAAATCTACCAGTCACAGTGCCACCATTATCGGATCTAAGTTGGTTTATCTCAGCATGTATTCTACCTTTATAAGAATGTTTTAATATGGTATCAATAAATGTGGTATGGGCTTTGTTGATTTCACGGGCCTGGGCAATTAGTTTTACCAGTGGGTGGGGGTGATTCTGTAAAAAATTTTTAGTAAAAGAAGGTGACTGTGTTTTCTCAGTTCTATCATAATCTAGTTTTAATTTATCAAACACTTGTGCAATCGATCTTGCTGCCCATATTTGAACGTCTACTTGTGTCTCTTTTCCTACTTCTAGTAAGCATTGCTTTTCTTGTTCAACTAACTGTTGCTTTAATGTATGAGCAGCTTGAACGTCTACTCTTACTCCTAGGAAACGCATATCGACTAAGCAAGGAAAAAGTTCTGTCTCTAATAAAAAAATAGATTCTATATCTTGGGTGTATATTTCTTTTTGTAATTCTTTCCAAAGTTCTAATGTTATCTCTGCATCTTTTTCTGCATATGCACCAACATAAATGGCAGGTAGTTTATACATTTCTGCTTTGGCGTCAATACCCCAATCTTTTGCAGCTGCATATAAATCACTTTCATTTTTACTTTTGCCGGTGTATCGTTTAGCACAATTGTTTAAGTCATAACGCATTTGATTTTCATCAACTAAGGCCGATGCAATCATCGTGTCAATAATACGTCCGTTAATACTTAAACCGAGCGCTCGTATCCAACACACGTCATACATGGCGTTGTGGAATATTTTGTCTGCAGGTGTTTTAAGAACAGATTGAAACCATCCTAAAACTTTTTTACGATCCATGTTACCACCGCCTTCGTGTGCGATAGGATAATAACCAGACCATCCCTCAACAGCGATAGCTATACCTACAACATCACCATTCTTAGATACACTACCAGATCCCATCTTTCTTAAATCAGGATCTTTAGTTTCTAAATCTATTGCAATCTCTTTGTGGTCAGATAAATCTGGAAAATTTTCTGGTGGTAGCCACTCTGTTGGTGGACTAAACATGGGTTTCTGTATCATTTAGTATCTTGTAATTTTTTTATTTCTAATTCACAATAGTGTATAATTTTTTGTAAATCTTGTATACCGTTTTTATTTTTATATCTGCAAACGTATTTTACAACATTGCCTTGAAAAAATGATAAGTCATTTTTTGCAATAAACTCATAAGGTTGTATTAAAAAATTTTTGTAATGTGATCCACCTATTTGTCTATCTTGTGGAAACGCATCATCAAAATCATTTTTGTGTGTCATAGTATATATCCTTTGCTTTGTTTTTTAGGTTCTACAATATGTAAGTTTTCTTTTGTTCTGGTTGCACCAACATAGAACAAACGATTTTCATCATCTGGATTTCTTTCATATGTATTCATTGTTGTTTGTGTTAGATCAGTTAATAATAAAACATTGTCAGCTTCACCACCCTTTGCTGCATGAATAGTAGATAACTCTATTCTAGGTTTTGCATTTAACTTCTCACCATTTTTTCTCATCTTTAGTAGATAATTTATTTTCTGTTGTCCTGCATTATCAAATGCTTTAAACCACTCTTCTTTTGTTTTCAAACCAAATTCTTTTGTTAATTGATCTATTCCGTAGTAAGATCCTTTGACCATACCCTTTAGTTTTTGTTTGTTACATTTTTCTGCACTAAAATAATTATATATTTTTTCTAATTGTTTGTAGCTTAACAATTGACCTTGACGTAAATGTTCCCAATCAATGGCTGCCTCTTGTAAATCTTTTTCGTAACTACGTTTGTGTCTTGATTCGTAGTAATAACCCTTACGATATAAAGAATCTTCTACTTCTTTTAACATATGTTTTGTTCTACCCAGCACCAACCATTCACCTGATGACATGTCAACGCTATCTACATCAAAGTGTCTACGCAAACTACCTTCGTTTACTTTTGGTTGCCACCTCTTATCTATCCTGTTTCTAATTCTATTTATAATACCCATCGCAACACCATGCACTTTTGCAGGTATTCTAAACGATTGTGTTAACGATAGATTTATCATCTGATCTTGCAATGCAATAAAAGAATCTACATCTGCACCAGCCCATTTAAATATGGCTTGGTCATCATCACCTGCAATAAATGTATCCTCTGTTTTATTCCAAATAGATTTTGTCATGTCCCACTGCATCAAAGATAAATCTTGTGCTTCATCAATAAACACAACATCAAAGTTTGGTGACTTATCTGACTTTATAAAATTTAATATCATGTCGTTAAAATCTATGAGGTTGTATTCTTTTTTGTATCTCTGCAGCTCGTTATAAATAATCCTAAGTTTGTTTCTTTCTAAATCTTGTGTGTGTTCTTTTTTATCATACTGTTGCTCTGGTGTTATGTTTCTAAGTTGTGCCAGTTGTATTATTTGTAGATACTCACTGTCAGATGTAAATATTCCGTGGTCCTCTTGGTGTTGTGCGTATGCTACAGGAAAACCTAACTTCTTACCTAGATCTTTGTAGTGTCTTGCTTGCATAACTTGATCTTTTTTTAATCCTAGTTTTCTAAATGCTAGTGAATGCAGTGTCCTAAAATATGGTAAATCATCTTCTGTATAATTAAATTGTTTCATTGCTCTATCTCTTGCTTCATACGCAGCCTTTTGTGTAAAAGCAAAGTAACCAATCTTGTCTGGGTCTGTTTCTTTTAAATAGCTGTCAACTTTTTTTAATAAAGTTGTAGTCTTACCTGTACCTGGTGGTCCTAATACTATTGTTTTCAAAACACATCCTTTGGTTTTAATTCTTTTTGTGTATAGCTGTCTGTTCGCTTATCAAATTGTTTTACTGCAAACACTGATATTCTTTCTTTACCAACTCTTTTATCCTCACAACTGCACGCCTCTTTTAACATCTGTGCTGTACGTTGATAATTAATATCCCATCTTTGTCTAATTAAAAAGTTATTAAAAAATTTATTAAATATGAAATGGTGATTACCATCGTTTGTCCATACACCACCGTTTTTAAGATCATTTATGTCAGACCCTATGTGTCTATTTAAACAAAACTCTTCTAAGTGATTTCGCAATTGATCCTGTGTTGTTATACCTTCCGGTGGTTCTACTGGTTCGTGGTTTCTCATTAATGGGTTTATTATATTTGCCCAGTCTTTTGGCTTAACAGTTGGTGGCATAAAATCTAGTTGCTCCATGACTGCTTCCTGAAATAAACTTTGTTGTTTTAGATACTTAACGTTTTCTAAAAATAATCTCTCACCATCAACGTTGAGATAGTAATATGGTTTTTCTAATTTTATTTTTTGTAAGTCAGATAATAACGGAAAAGTTATCTCTTCTCCTATACCATACTTACGACTCTTACATAATTTTTTATCACATAGATTACACATAGGAGTGTCATTACATTTGTATCCCCAATCTTTTTTGTCGTGTTGTCTTTTTATAATATCTATTTCTGATTCGCTTAGTGGACTTGTAGATGCATTTATATTAAACATTGTAAGTCTACTCTTCCATTCTGATGGCCATTTCTTTTTAGCATACACACCGTAATGAAACATAGAATTGTTACGTCCACCTTCTGGTATTTTGTTTAACGCCATAAGTTCTATACACGGTGGTGCATCATCATACTCTGATTTAGGTCTTTCTATTTTTACAAGATTAAGATCATGTTGTTTTATTTGATCATAAATATTATAAAATTCTTTTAACGTTGCAGCTTCTCCATTTTCTTTAAATGCATATCTTGTTGTGTCATCACCATTAAAGTATGGTAGGTTTAAAAAATTGCCTGTGTCGTCTTGTGATTTTAATCTAATTTGTTTTGGAAAAACTTCTGATGCGCCGTAGCCTAATAATGTTTTTATTTCTGTAAGTTTGTCTCTCATTCTTTCTGCTGATACGGGATTGACTGTGAACAGAAAGACGTGTGCCCCTCCACTCTTTGACCTACACACGGCCAAAGGCAGTTTAAATTGTTTTATCTTATCTATTAATTTTTTGTGATCAAAACCTGCATACGAGTCTATGTCTACACATCCCCATTTGCATTTGTTATCATCGTTGATAGGAATTATTCCTAGACTCTGTGTGCCTTGTAAATGTTTTCGCCACAGCTGTTCTGTTACAGGTTGACGTACAACAAACGATTGTCCTTTTACTTTGACACCATCTTCTGTTGTCTCAGTAACTTTAGTGCAACCGTGCGCACGTTCTAATCCTGTGAATATATTTATAAACTCATTCATATTTTATGACGGGCGACTCCAGTCTCCCTTTGCCGCCCGACCCCTAGGAATTAGTATGGTGTTTTAGATTTAGATTCGTCTGATCCGTGTTTGACCTCGACCTCACCTTTACCAACACTCATAGCAAAAGATTTTGCCATCTCGTAGACGCCTGCGTCCTCGACTGGTCCCATCTTTTCTACTTCCCATCCAAACCATGTTCCTTTGTCATTCGACATCTGAACGGTTGATAGGTTATAAATGTGGCTGTAAGTTGGCGGTGTAAACAAACCATTTTTACCTTGTAGTTTGATTCCCATCATCAATGAGTTCCATTTTCTACTAACTTTTAGTTGCGTAGATTTCATAGAAATCAAAGCTGTTGATGGATTATCACCCAGAACTAATACAAAGTGACTTGCAGTATTATCCAGATAATTACCATTTGGTAATCTATCTTTGTAGTCTTTACCTCTTGTGGTTTGACTAACTATATCACTGCCTGCATCATGAATTGCAACCGGTGCACCACTGCTGGTACCTCTGTCTTGCCATTCGATATATTGTCTTTTGTAATGACAAGGTACAACACTAATCTTGTCAAACAATTCGTTTGTGACAGTGTTAATTATCTTGCCGGGTTCTGCTCCCTCTACATATTTACCATCTCTTTTATTTACTTCTGGAGATAGTTGTCCCAAAATTTTTAAGAAAGGCAACGCAAGATCTTCTTGCGATATATTTTGAGCACCTTGATTTGCATCAGCTTCAAATAAATTTACTGCCAATGCTCCTTCTTTTTTTTCTGCTACTTGGTTCATGTTACTTGTTCCTTTTTATTGTAGTCTTATTTCCAACGAACACGTTGAAAATTTCCGTTGGCATTTCTTTACCTGCCTCTAAACGTTCACGGACTAACGCTTTGAGAGTCATGGGTTCTACCTTCAACTTTTGTGTCGGTTGGAACCCACGCTCTTCTGCAAGAGCAGCATAATCAGCTGCCTTGTTGTCTTCGTTGCGACCAAAGGATACGGATATCTCGTTTTTGATTATATCCCCTAGCCCATTGTTACGAAGCCAGTTAAACGCTGCTTCTTTGTTTGCAACAGAGATGCTTGCGCTATAATTAGGTTTAACATCTACTGAAGATCCGTCCATAAGTTTTAAATGTGATAAACCCATCTCACTCATCATAGTCGGAATAACTTCACCAGATATTCTTTCAATATCTTTTTTTGTATTTTTCATATTGTCTTCTTGCAACTCAAGCCTTGCTTGTAACGCCTCTAACTTTTCTACTTGATCTGCGAGTGACCGTATGTTGTCAGTCTTTTGTATTGTGTTTTGTTTGTCTTGTTCAAAATCAATCATCAATTTCTCCTTTCTCGTATAAATTAATTTCTATAGGATAATATTTTCTTTCTTGTTTATCCCATTTCAATAGATTGTATTTGCCATTTGTAATATCAGAAACTATAGAGCATGCAACACCTATGATTGCAGGATCACCAGTTAATAATAAATAATCTCCTTGTTTAAAATCTTTTAAACTTTTTCTTAATTTAAAAATTAGTGGACCCGGAGAAAATATTATTTGTGAAAACTCTGGTAATAAAAATTTCATTTCACCGTAATTAGATGCACCCATAATATTAATTTTAGGATTACCTGACTGCGTACCTGGAATTTCTTGTATGACGTAAACTATATTTTCTTTCATGCTTGACAATATAGTTACTAACTATTATATTGTCAACTAGAAAGAAGAAAATTATGAACTATAAATTTAAAAAGAAACCATATGCACATCAATTGACTGCATTAGAAAAGTCATGGAACAGACAAACCTACGCTTATTTTATGGAAATGGGTACAGGTAAAACAAAAGTATTAATAGATAATTTAGCTATGCTTTACGATAAAGGTAAAGTAGATGGTGCTTTAATTATTGCACCTAAAGGTGTTGTAGGAACTTGGTATAATAATGAAATACCAGCACATCTACCAGATCACATAGATGATGTTACCGTATTGTGGCAAGCTAATATTACAAAAAAACAACAAGAAAAATTAGATTATCTTTTTGAACCAGAAGAAAATTTACATATTTTAATAATGAATGTAGAAGCTTTGAGCACCACAAAAGGTAAAGATTTTGCTGAAAAGTTTTTAGATTCTCACAATACATTGATGGCCATAGATGAATCTACAACTATAAAAAATCCTAATGCTAAGAGAACTAAAAACATTCTTAAATTATCTGAGTTAGCTAAATATAAAAGAATAATGACAGGTTCTCCTGTTACCAAAAACCCCTTAGATTTATATAGTCAATGCGAGTTCCTTGATCCGTGGTTGTTGGACTATACATCATATTACGCGTTTCGTAATCGTTATGCAGAGATGAAAACCATGCATGCACACGGAAGATCTATACAAGTTGTAGATAAGTTTAAAAATTTAGGTGAGTTATCAGACACACTTAAAAATTTTTCTTATCGTGTATTAAAAGAAGATTGTCTAGATTTACCAGATAAAATATACATGAAGAGAAATATTAAATTAACACCAGATCAATTTAAAATATACAAACAGATGAAAGATCAAGCAATTGCTATGTTAAATGGTAAAGTTACATCAACAGCAACTGTTCTAACTCAACTTATGAGATTACATCAAATAACTTGTGGTCATTTTACTGCAGACGATGGCTCTACACAGGCTATTTCTAACAATAGAATGGACGAGTTGATGGGTGTGTTAGAAGAAACAGAAGGCAAGGCCATTATATGGGCCCACTACCAGTATGACATTACAAACATAATACAAAACGTAGTTAAAAAATATGGAGAAGGTTCTATTGTTGACTATTTTGGTTTAACACCACAAGAAGAAAGACAACCTAATATTAAGAAATTTCAAGATGACCCTAAGTGTCGGTTTATAGTTGGAACGCCTTCTACGGGCGGCTATGGGATTACTTTGACGGCTGCAAACACCGTTATCTATTATTCTAACGGATATGATCTCGAAAAAAGACTACAGTCAGAAGACAGAGCACACAGAATTGGACAACAAAAACCTGTAACTTATGTTGATTTGATTTGCGACGATACCGTGGATGAAAAGATCGTAAAAGCCCTACGTAAAAAAATAAACATAGCATCAGAAGTTTTAGGTGAAGAAATGAAATCATGGATTTAGTAGGACTATACGCGTAGCGCGCGCAAATTTTTAGACTAAGTCCTTTGCCTTGCCTAATATTGGTTTATATTTAGTTTTACCCTCAGACTTATAAGCATGCAAAAAAGATGCACGTCTACCTTCAGGTATGTAACTACAATGTATCCACCCGCTGTTTGGTTCGCCAGGCGTGTAGTATTCTAATATTAATTGATCATAGTCTAGGTTATTTTTAATCCAATCAGCCAATTCAGCGTTGTCGGTTCCCATCACTTCGAAATCCGCCGCCTCTGATTTTGCATGTTGGCTATTCGCAGAGCTTCCGATAGCCATACACAACTCTACGCTGCGGTAGCCGCTCGTCACTTTAACCCTGCCAAAATGATCACGGACTGGTTGTAAAATATTTTCGCACAAAGCTTTTAATTTTTCTATTTGATCTGCATTAGGATTGTTATCAATACCCTTTCTAATGGCAGTGTCTGATTTAATTAACTCTTGAAGAGTGAAGTTTCGTGAAAGATTCATGCTACATCCGTTAGTAAAACTATTAATACGGCTCCCATGCCACCGACAATCCAATACTCTAATCTTTTAATTCGATCTTGCATTTCTTTTATTTGCTCAAACGTTTGCTTTTGCATTATTCTGCAAAGCTTCTCATGAGATTCAATTTTTTGTAGTGCCGATTTTTTCGCCATTATGTTCTCCTAGCAATTACTTGTTCGTCAGGTGATAGTAGTGCACTCTCTGTTCGTGTCAACCCTGTAATTGGACTTTTTTGTGTTGTACCAAGAGCTGCCATTTGTCTATTTGGCATAGGCATATTTGGTAATGGTGGCACTTGTGCTGTCTGAGTATTTTGTGTTGTTGGTGTTACTTCAGAAAATCTATCCATAAAAGAAATTCCTGCATCTTTTATTCTATCTATTATAGAATCATCATCCTTTTCTTCTGGTTTTACTTTTAATGATCTTTTAGAATAATCTCTCATAACTTTGTTAAAATCTTTTCTTGGATAAAAGAAATCTTTATTTATAACTTGATCTGGGTATGCTTTTTTAAGTTCTCTTAATCTTTTTTGCATTAAAGACTCAGACGCTTTAAATGGTACAAACTTACCTCTAAACAATAAATTAATTTCTTTGTTACTAAAATTTCTTCTTTTTAAAAGTTTTCTTAAATCTTGTTTTGTTAAACCTAATAAGTTACCATCTCGTAATACATTGTAAAATTCTTGTTGAACTTTAAACATCTCTTCTTGTATATCTTTAAACTCTTGAACGTATGCATCACCACCTCTATCAACTGCATCTTCTAAACTATAAAATTTTTCTGCATCATCAACGGCTAGTTTTTTTCTTCTGTATTCTGTCATTTTAAAGTTAAGACTTCTTGGTGTGTCTACGTTTATAATTCTAATACCAGAAAATAATGCAAGTGCTTCGTCTCTTAAATCATAAGGTTGTCCACCTGGTTTTAAATCTTGATCTATGGCTGCCGTTATTTTTTTACCTGTTGTTACAGCACCTGGTTCTATACCTTCTAAAAAGTGTGCAAAACTTTTAGTCATTGCAGTGCCTAAATCATCTGTATCAGAATAAACAAGACCACCTGCTTTTTTAACACCACCTCTACCAAAAAATCCTCTTGGTAGTACGTCAATAATTCTTTCATAACCAAGTGGCTCTGATACAAACGAACTAACTAATTCACCTCCCGCTTCTGCAAAAGCTTTCATTGTTAGATCATCCCAATCTTGATTAGTTCTTTTTTTACCATCATGTAATGCTCTCATAAACGCTTCAAATGGTTTTTGCACAACATCGTACGGACTAAAGTAAGAGAAGTTGATCGCTTTGCCTTGACCCTTTTTCCATTTATCTAATGGCAATAGTATTGAGTTCCTGTTCCAACTAGCTGCAAAAGAATTTTTGTATGCTTCTAATTCTTCCATGGTTACACCTGTTACTTCTGATGCAATATTAGAAACTGCTGTACCTGCTCCACCTAAAACAGTGTATGCACCTATCATTCTTCTGTATCCTATTTGTCTTAATGCAGGATTACTAGATGCTATTTCTTTGGCGCCTATGTTCATAATATTAAACGTTGTTCTCATCATTTCTGCAGGAAACGATACGAAGTTACCAAATGGCAGTTTTCTTATTGCTTTGATTGCATCTGGAACTTTACTATATGTTGGATATGTGTTTCTTAAATACCAAGCTGCGGCTTCTTTAATAGCATCGTCGTATGTTTTTAATTTATTACTAAACAAATCTCTTGCTATGTAGTCTTGACCTTGTATTTCTTTAAACCATGTTTTTAAACTATTTAAATCTTTGTATGTAGATTTTAATTGTGATTGCATGTATTCATCACCAAACCACTTCCACATGTTATCACCACCTGCATAAACACGCGTTGCAGCTTTCATAAATTTACCATTAGTTAGTTTATTGTACAAACCATCTAAAGAATTTATAGATCCTTTTTTGATATCTTTAAGAACAGCACCTAGCTCTGATGCCACAATGTTTTCATCAATAACACCTCTTCTAATTTTATCTTCTATAGTGTTAATTAATTTTTGTTCATCTAAAACTTTACCTGCACCAAATATATCATCTAACGTCATTCTAAATGCTTCAGTAACCGATGCTCTACCACCTATATGTCCGTTTGCTAATGGAAATAAACTTGCTGATGTAACGTTTCTAACTTGTGTTGCTGGAGACAATACAGTTTTACCAAACTGTGTAGCAACTTTTAATTGTAGTATTGCTCTGTAAGCACCATTTTGTATAAGTTCATCTAATTTACCAGGTGTGCCTCTAAACGCTTGCACAACATCATTAGATGCATGTAACTTTGACAATCTAGATGATAAAAAACCTAACCCAGGTACATTACCTATTTTTTTTGAATCTAATATACCTCTTGCATTTGCTCTTGCCTCATCTTTAAACAACCATCCTTCTTTAATACCTAATGCAGCAATACGATCCATTAATTTTTTATTTGTTGTTTGTGTAATTGCATGTGAAGTTGTCGTTAATACAGATGCTTTTAAATTATTTTCTTCACCTAATAATTTTTTAATTGCATCAGGCATTTCATCACCTGTTCTAACTACATCTTTTAATCTTAATTGTTTTTTAGAAACAGCTTTTAAAAACTCTAATGGATCACCATTGTTAGTTTTACCATCTCGTAATATTTTTTTAACTAATTGTTCTGCACTTTTTTTAATTCTTATTTCAGGTTTAAATGATTTAAATGCAGGTTCTTCTAATGCTGCTTTTCTTAGATCTCTATTATTTTTTACAAGGTTAGACATATAGTCTACAGCACCATCAAATATTTTAGCATCTGGTTTGTATGTAGGGTCTGTAAATATAGAAAAAGACTTACGCATATATGTGCTTAAATTTTGCAACATATATTTTTTAAGTTCTCCCTCTGGTAACATACCTGCAAAAGATTGTTTAATTTTTAATAACTCTTTGTTTAAATTTTTTGCACTGTCTTGCAATAAACTAGGTAGTTGATCTATTCTTGTTTTACCTTGAAAGTAACTTAATACTTGGTCCATGTAGTGTTGTTGACTTGCAGGAGATGTAGTTTTTGTATTGTATAAATTCTTGTTTGCTTTTGCTAAATCATATGCTTTTTGTTCAATAGACTCTAAATACTTTTCTATAGTTCTAGACCTTGCTTTTATTTCTCTAGCTGCTCTTGATGATAATGTAAACTGTTGTCCTGTATTTTTACCTACAGATCTAAACCAAGATAAAACATTGTCTAATTTTTTCAGTCTTTGTTTTAATGGATCATCAGAGTTTACAGAAAACATTCTCCATTTATCAAACTCAGGTAGTTGTGTTTTAATAGGTGCTTTACCTACAAGTGCAGGTGCAATAATTCTTTCTAAACTATACTGTGTTCCATTTTTAATTGCTTTTGATACTGCTGGTATTACTAATGGGTCTTTTGCTAATAGATAAGATGCACCAGATATTACAGGACTAACACCGTATTTAAAACCTACACCTAATGGTTTTGCTATACCATATTTAACACCCAACGATGCAGGTTTACCTAATAAACTAAAACCACCACCTATTACTGCACCCTCTGCACCAAATCTTATTCTGTTTCTAAATCTAGCTGCTGCTAAATCTCTACCTGATAAACCATCTGTATCTTCTTCTTTTAAAACTAAATTTTCTCTACCAGGTTCACTACCTAAAAAATCTGTAATAGCAAATGTAGAAGCCATGCTACCAGATTTAGCTGCTATATTCGTAGCAGTTGTTCCAACAGCTGCAACACTTGCTTTCTTTGCTTTAGCAGCCATAGATAGTTTTCTAAGTCTGTTTGTTATTTTAATACCAATACCAGATGGAACAGCGTATTGAGCTAGAACATCTGTTACTTTACCTAATAAAGTTTCTGGTTCTTCTGTTTTATTTTCCTCGTAAACCTCTGTAAGTTTTTCGTTAAAGTCTGTATCAAACGTAAAATCAATACCAGCTGTTGCAAGATCTCCTACACTATAACCAAATTTTTGAAAACCAGATGTAAATCCTTTTTCAATATCTTTAAAAACATCTATGTAGTTTTCTTCTGTTGGACTTTCTTTGTATATATCTATTTTGTCTTTTACCCCAGGCAATAAAAGAAGAGGATTAGAGCCCTCTATATCTATTAATTCAGTTAAACCTTTTAATGTAAATTTTTTTGGTTTCTTTTCTGTTTTAAATTTTTTATCTAAAATAGATTTTACTGTGTTTTCATCAACAACGTATTCTACTTTTTTCTTTTTAAAAGGTGTGTTAGAAGCCATTTACGCCTCCGGTGGCATTTGCAAATTTACTTCGTATTTTTGATTGAATGCGTTAACATCTTGTTGTGTTTGTATATTTGCAAAATCAACTAAAGCTTGTTCACTGTTTGCAATTAACGTTACAATGTCATCTGTAATAATGTTAGGTAGTCTTGATCTTAGTTCTTCAAAACTTAATTTTTGTACAGAGTCAGCTGTCATACCAGCAGCAGGTGCTTGGTCCATGTTCATTGATGCTTGCATAGGTTGTCCACCTTCTTGTAGTCCAACTCTACCACCAGTTTTAAAACCACTTTCTTCTGTTGGTAATTGTCCTGTTTGATCGTATACAATTAAATCTTCAAATGTGTATTGACCATTTCCTATCGCTTTTAATAAAGCTTGTCTGGTTAAATCTTTTTCTGAATCTGAATACAGAGCTTGTAGTTTAGCATTGTCTTCTAATCTCTTATCTATCTCTGCTATTTGTGCATCTAATTGAGTTGTGTCTATTACAGTATCTATTTGTCCTAATTCTTCTGTTGTAGGTTTTTGTTTTATTAATGCATCTTTTTGATTTTCTAATTCTCTTTGTTGTTTTATTAAATTATTATAAGCTGCTTGTTGTTTTTCAAATGCAAATTGATCTTGACCAGTTTTTGCTTCTATTTCTGCTTCTTTAATTTTAGCCTCTGCTGCAATCTTTGCTGATTCTATATCAGCTTTTGCTAATACATCTGCTTTCTTTTCTGTAGACATTTGATCCATAATGTCACCAATTAAAGCTTGTGATAGTTTATCTTGTTCTTGTCTAGCTGTAGATTTTCTCTCAGCAAATCTTGCATACGGTGCTCTAGCTGATTGACCTATGTCTGCAAAAATATTACCTGTTGATGGTTGAGATACTAAATTAAGTCCTAGGTTAATTAAAAAATCATTTAAATCACTTCTTCTAGGTGTTTGTTTTGATTTAATAAATTCCATAGCACGGTTGTATCTTGATTCTAATTCATCTGGTGGTGTATCTGATTTTAATGATGGCATGCTTGCTGCTCTATTTTCTTCAAATGGATTTTTTACAAAAGGAACAACTTTACCTGCTCTTTCATAATTTTGTCTTACATCTACATTTGGTGCATCTAACCCTGAAGTTATACCTTCAGTGCTACCACCCATTCTAAACATCGGTCTTCTTAAAACTCTATTCATTATATTTTATTCGGTAATCCTCTCATTGGTCCCATGACATTGCCATAGATACCACCTAATGTTGATCCTATTCCAAGAGCTGTTGCTAGTGGACTAGGGTTTGGTTGATTAGTAAATTGATACTGTGCTGGATAACCACCCATCAAACCAGTTACACCTTGACCAAATATACCAAGTCTTTCTAATGGTTCGTAAGCAGCCATTCTGTTTGCTTCTCTTTGTGCATCTAGAACAGCTTGTGCTTGAGCTTGGTTTACTGCGCCCACCTGACCCGCTCTTGCAATATCTGTTCCTTGGAAGCCTTGTAGTGCACCACCCAAACCTGTTTGGAATTGTCCTAGACCTAATTGACTTGCTGCTAGGCCGGCTTGTTGTTGTGATAATGCACCTCTTTGACCTGCCATACCTGCTTGTTGTCCAGCTATTCCTGCCTGAGCTGCACCTATACCAAGTTGTGCTTGTCCTAATCCTAATTGATTTAATCCTAATTGTGCTTGTTGTTGTGCTAAACCAGATGTAGCTGCACCTAATCCTAGTTGACCTTGTGATAATGCCATTTGATTTTGTAGATCAGCTTGTCTTGCTGCTTGTGCTTGACTAAATCCTTGTGCTCTTAATTGTGCTTCTATAGCTGCTCTGTTTCTATCAGACTGTGCTTGAAACTCTGACTGCATAACACCTTCTCTACCACCACCAAAACCACCTAATCTAACAGCTGCATCAGATATATTTTGTTGTCTTGCTGCTGCTTGTCTGTCAAACTCTGCAAGTGTTGTGTCAATAACTTGTTGTTGGAACGGTGACATATACGATTGTATAGAACCCACTCCTGTCCCTGCACCTGTACCAGTTAAACCTGCTGCAGTTCCAAGTCCTGTTTGTGCTGCACCAATAAATGGAGATACACCACCAAGTGTTGCACCTGCTTGTGTTAATCCTGTGCCTGCTGCACCTACAAATGGTTGTGCCCCTGCAATAGTTGCACCTGCTGTACCAAGAGCTTGACCTGCTCCTGTTAATTCTTGACCTGCAACACCTAAACCTGTTTGTGCTAAACCTAAACCAGTTCCTGCTGTTGCCCCTGCTTGTTGTGCTGCTGTAAGAAATGGTTGATAAGTTCCTAAACCTGCTTGTGTTCTTTTTGTTGCTTCTTGTTGTAATGCTGTTTGCCCTGCAACTGTTGGTGCAAATTGTTGTGTTGGAAGAGGTTGCGCTGTTGCAGCTGTTAACTGCTTTGCGTAATCTTTACCAAGATCTTCTATAAACTGTGCGGGTAAACTACGTGTTACTGTTTCAGCCATTATAATACTTCTCCTAATCTTTTCTGTGTAGCAAACATTGCTCTAGCACCTTGTAATCCTTGTGACTCTTTTGATACTTTACCGCCTGCTTCTAAATTTTCCATCATGTTCTCCATGATCTCTGCGCCTTTATCTATATCGCCACCTCCTGCATTTCTAACAGCATCTGCAGTAAATACAAACTCATTTTTTGATAATCTTGCTGGCACATCATCTGCTCTTTCTTCACCACCGATTGCTACAAAACCACCTTCGTTTCTGTAATCTTTTTCCATACCACCCATGTCTATCATACCACCTTCTTGAGCCATGGTTCTTTGTTCGCCCCTGTCTTTTCTAGAATAAGGCACGTCGATATCTAATTGATCTAGATACTCATCAAACTCCATATCTTCAGGAATTTCTCTTATTTTTTTAAGACGTAAAAATTCTTCAAAAGCTTCTCCCATTGCATCGTCGTAACCATAAGAAGCTTTCATTATACCACCTTCGTTAGCCATCATTCTACCACCCATCATAGGCATACCTCTAGCCATCATAGGATTCATCATACCTCTCATCATCATAGGATTCATTATACCTCTAGACATCATAGGATTCATCATTGGCATTGGTGAACGCATTGGCATTTGATTTGGTAAAGTTGTTCCTTGAGCCATGGGCCCTGATTGATCGTCACCTGATACTATTGCATCTTGACCTTCTGTCTGCATAGTGACTGGTGCATAACCTGTACCACCACCTGCTGATCTATTTATTCTGTAAGGTGTTAATGCACTTAGTGCTTGTGATCTAATTGTTTCATCATCTTCATTACCACCATTTGCAAAACCTATTCTACCACCATCAGCTGCAGTTGCATAAAAATCCTCTGGCATAAATGGAAATTGTGTTCTATCTAAATTACCTCTAGCAACTAAATTTCTTATACCTCTTATGTCTAACCCTTCACCACGAGAAAATTTGTTTGGATCATCTTCATCTTGTCCTGTTCCAAATACTAATGGTAAAGCAGACAATGCACCAATAGTGCTAAAAGGATTTATGTTTTTAAGACTAAAACCAGCTCTAGGATCATTTAAAAAAATTTTTTGTAATATACCTGTTTTTGTAGGACCTATAAATCCAGAAGGTACTTTGCTACCCATTAAAAATTTACCCAAACCTGAAGTTCTTAATCCTGCAAAAGGGCCAATACCACCTAAAAGACCTGCACCAGCTGCTAACAACGCAGCTTTACCAAACGGTGACTTAGCAATCTTCTTAACACCTTTACCTATTTTCTTAACTATCTTACCTAAAAAATATCCTTGTCTTAAATCTGTTATTCCACCACCAGCGTAACCTATTCTACCACCGTCAGCTGCAAATGCTGTAAGGCCATACATTCTTGGATCAACGCCCATTTGTTTTCCGTATGCTAGTTGTGCTGCAGAAGGATCTGAACCTACAAAATAATTTTGAAACGGAAGTTTTCTATCTTTTGGTAGTATAAAAGGACTATCTGGTTCTACTGGTGGTGTTGGTAACACTTCTCCCGGATTACCTGGCACAGGCATTGTTGTTATTGGTCCTATTGTTGGATCGCCTCCACCACCACGAGCATCAATAGCGTTTTGTCCCATTTCAGTATTACCATACGCTCCAATTACTCCTGCTTTTCTTAAAGCATCATATTCATCATAATTATCCTCATCAAAAGTTATTACCGATCCGTCTGGAAGTGTAACTGTTTTGCCTCTAACATTGTCATAATAAAATTTTCTAGTAATTTGTGAGGGTAAAAATTTATTTACAAAATCTACTGTCGCATCAAATGTTTTAAAACCGGTTTTTTTTGGAATAGTTTTAGTATTTATAAATTTATCTCTATTTTGTTTGTCTATTCTTTTCTGTATGTTTTCTGCAAGAATTCTTTCTTCAAGATTTCTATCATCACCTGGTATTACATTAAACTGTTGACCACCAATAGTTGTAGTTGCTGGACTTAAAAAATCACCTTCTTTTATTTGATTACCAACACGAGCTTGCTCTCGAACATCTTCTTTTGTTGCAAATTTATTTGGATTAGAATAACTCTGATCTTCAAATCTAGATTGCTCCCTTTGACGTTGACTAGGACCATCACCTGTATCAGTTCCTTTATCTACTTTTGTGCCACCTTTCCCTCTATCATAACCAAAACGATAACCTTTTCTTTTACCATCTATTGATGGTGAAACTAAAATTCCACCTTTTTCAAATCCTAATCTTGCAATACCACCTTCTTTTAATTCTTCACCTCTTCTAGTTAATTCATCCATAGCTATTTGTACTATCTCTGGATCTGAATCTTGTATGATGCTTCTTAGATTGTTACGGGTGTATTGCATTATGTTTTTACGAAATTCACCTAGTTTCATTTCACCGTATTCACCTACTTTATATAATTTTCCCATTTTCTATAGTTTCTGTTGATTTAAAAAGCAGGAATTTAACCTGGAGTTTCTGATAATACTTGTTTTTATCAAGTAAATCAAGCCTATGTTGTAACCTCTCTAGGCTTTATTTCTAGCGCAGACAAGACTACATGTAGTCTATTTGCGGTTGCTGCTGTTACTTTTAGTATCTCGCTCTCTTGCAGCACAAGAGGTCCTGTTAATAGTTCCGTGGTCCCATTTGCAGATATAGATTTAGTTTTAAACAAACTAAACACAGCAGTTGCCGTGTCTGTAATAGTTACAGTTATAGTATCTGCGTTACCAGAGTCTTCTGATACTAATATAGATTTAATTACAGATGTTGTAGCTGACGGCACTGTATACAATGTCGTAGCACTAGTTGTAGTTAAATCTACCTTTTTATTTACAAACGTATTAGCCAAAGAAAAAAGCCTCCGCCTCTGCTTCTTCTTTTAAATCTTGTTGAAAAGAAGTATTTAATTTTTGCACTATACTATCAACATCTCTAACAAAAGATTGTTGTACCTGTTGATCGTAATCTTCTAATGGTTGTGTAAGTGATTGTACTATTCTTGCCATTATCTTCTACCGTCTGGTTGTATATCTAATCTAAATGTTCCTAATTTCCAAAATTGACTTGTGCTTGTGTTATCCACTTTTAAAGATATAGATCTTGCTCTTGCACGTGTATCAATTTTATTTGTAGCACTACTTATTGTAAATGGACCTAATGTAGAACTAGCTTGTGATTGATTAGGAAAGTCTCTTAAATTTAATGTAATTCTTGTGTCACCTGTTTGTGTTTGAAAGTCTGGTAACACTCTTCTAATTTTCATCATAAATTCACCGTCACCAGCTAAACCTTGTTGTCCTATGTCAAAGTCTCCTGATTCAATACTAGCAACAATAGAACTTGTTGCACCTTCTCGTATTTGATCTAAACCTTTTTCATGTTCATAATAATAACTAACACCATCACTGTTTCCTTGCACAAATGTAGAAGAACCAGATGTACCATTAGAGCTTGTATCATATTCTGTAGCATGTGGCTTACCAAACACAGCAGAATCTTGCCATGCTGTTCTAGATAATGTACCTGTTGTCCATACTGGACGTTCTGGTGTTGAGTCTAGATAGTTATAACAAACCATTCTATTAACTATGCTAGATGAAGAACTAGGATAGAACCACATTACCTCACCAAACAAGTTATTAAGACCTGCATTGATGTGTTGTTTTGGAATTGTGTTAATATCATCGTATACGTGATCTTCAACTAAACATGGTAGTGATTCTAGTTTACCAGTGTATCTAAAGAAACCATTCTCTGACATCCAATATGCAGATCCGTCAACCTCTACAGCCGCATTCTTTCCTATCAATCCACAGTTTGTACCAACTTGTTGGAATGAGAATGTAAAAGGTGCACCAACAAATCTCATAATAAATAGTGACGTATCAGTCCAAATGTATATCGCATCTCTACCTCTGATAGCTCCTACAATTTTAGATCCGTCTGCTAATCTTTGTGTACCTGCAGTGTTGATTGCACTAGGTGCATAAGATGTTGTTGCATCAATTGATTCTTGGTCCGAGAACCTTATAAACATTTCATCTCTTGATGAAGATGTACCAACAGTTGTTTCTGTACCAAAAAATATTAAGTGTCTGTCTGGTGCTGATACTAGAGTAAAAGATGATGCAGTTGGTGCGTTTGCTAGTATTGTTGCTCTTGTGTTGTTTGCACCTATAGGATCAGAGTCCCATTCAAATGTTTCTGCACCAAATATAGTTGCAATAAGTTTGTTACCAAAATTATCTAGTGACCATAAACCTGGTGCTGTTACGATATCTCCTGATGCTGCAGCGTTCCATGAAAAGAAATCAGCTGCATCTGTAACAGTTGCACCTGAACTATGTATTGCTGCTGTTGTACCATTAGCACCTCTTGTTAATCCTGATAATGTTCCGCCACTATTTCCTGTGTATGTAATAAGTTCATTTCCTATTTGTACCGTACCCGAAGATGGAAAAGAAGTAGAACTAGCCATTGTTAGTGATGTTGCACTAGCACTTAACTCTGATGATAATGTAGATGTAAATTGACCTTGTTGTACACCACCCCATGATCCAAGACCCCAACCTGTTGTTGCAGTTTCAACCGCTGGTCCTACAGGATAATAATGTTGTACTCTAATACCACCAGATGTAGTAGCACCAGATCCAGATTCATTTGAGCCAACATCAATTGTTAGAGTTGTGTCAGTTGGTATTGACTTTACCATAAACTTTACATCATCAAAAGTTGTAGAGTTAAAATTAGAATTTGTTATAGATGTAAAATTATCACAAAGTATAATATCGCCTTTACCAATATTATGCGCAGATGAAAATGTTATAGTGACAGTTGATGATCCGTTGGTTGTAGTAAATGCAGATGTTAAACTTGTTGTAGATTTAATTGGGTGTATGTCATAAAAAATACCACCAGAATATGCATATAAAATATTGCTAGTTCCTAATGCTGCATACTTAATACCTGATGCATTTACAAAGTGATGAATAGCAGTATTACGTCCTGACATTTCAACAGAACCTAATTGTGCCCAACCACCTATTTTTTCTGGTGTGCCATATCTAAATCTAACATTGTCGCCATTAACCCATTGGCCTTCACCGCCTGTTGCAGTTACTTGTTTATTAAATCCTGGCGCAAACCTAACTTTTTGCAACATAGTATTTTATCCTATGCCCTATGGTTTAGTTGGCCACGTAGCGTTTTCACATTTTTCTACAGTATCTTTACCTGCAGGAAAATCTCTAAGATCTTGTCTATATGTTTTCATGTCGTCTGACATAGTAACATCAGATAAAGCATAGTAATCAGTCTCAGCAAGAAGTCTATTTCTTTTAGCTCTAAGGTTAGCTAAAGCTCTAGCAGGGGCTGCATCTGCCCATGCTTTTTCTTCAGCGTCTCTAGCTGCTTCTTCTTCAGCTGTAAACTGTACTTTGTTACCGTTTATATTATGATATCTTGGCATAGTTTTCTCCTTATATTTTATGTACCATTTTTAATTTATTCCGTAAAGGCAAATATCTCCAGCGTCTATGTTACCACTAGAAGCCTTAAATCTTACTTCATCAATTGCTGATGTTGTATTTATATAACCAGCCATGTGTCCTGTCCATGATGTTTCATCACCATGCACTTGTTGTATAGACCCTATAAAATGTTTTACAAATGTAGTTGATGATGGTTCAAAAAAACGTAAATATCCTGATAGACTTTCATCATTACCATTTCCCCAATCATCTGATAACATTTGAAATCCAGTCCCCTGTGCTAAATCTCCACTAGAATAATATCCTAAAGCAGTAGTTGCATCATTTTCAGTATGATATGCTCTAAAATAACTAGAAGTAATTGTTTCATTAAAATCAGCACCGCCAGCAGAATTTACTTGAAATTGAAAATCAACTAAATCAGTCTCTGGATGCATATTATTAAAAGTAAACATATATTCTTTATAAGTAGAATCAAAAACTACAGATGATGTGCCGTCATGAAAAGTTAAATCACTACTAGAACTAGCAGTCAATTTTTTAATAAATACCATATTACCAGTATTTAACCGATCTAACTGCTCTATCATTAAGTGTAACTATGCTCATTATGAATCCTTTATTCCGTAGAGTTTTATAGTACCAGCATCTATGTTACCACCACTCATTGCAAACTGTATTTCATCTATAGCAGAGGTTGTGTTAAAGTATCCAGCAGTATACAAAGTATGCGAATAATTATCATCTGTTGAGCATTGGCCTTTAGCCATAAAATGTTTTACAAATGTCGTAGATGACGGATTAAATAAAAATAATTCACCAGACCCACATTGATCATTATCTGAACCAATACCTTGAACAATTATTTGTGCTGATGTTCCTTGCGCTTGATCTCTACTAGACTCATAACCAAGATTAGTAGCACTATCACCCTCGTTATGTTTTGATTCAAAAGTAGTTGATGTTATGGTTTCATTATAACCACTTCCACCTGCAGCATTTCCTTGAAATGTAAAATGTCTAAAATCAACAGACCCATGAATATTAATAAACTTAAATAGATAAATTGGATAAGTAGAATCTAAAACTACATCACTGCTACCATCTACAAATGATAAGGTAGAATCACCACTAGCAGTTAAAGTTTTAATATGTGTTAACGCTTTAGCTGCCCCAGGTATAGCTGAGATATTTCTAATGCTTCTATTGTTATAAGTTACAATTGACATTACGAAACTCCATATAATTTAAATGTTCCTGAATCTATATTACCAGAATCAAATTTAAATTGTACACCATCAATCGCTGTTGTGGTATTACAGTATCCAGCTACAAAAAAATTAGTATTTTGAAGTCCACCATCATCTACCATCGCATGAGAATTTGCCATAAAATGTTTTACAAAAGTTGTAGAAGATGGATCAAATAAATTAAGTGTCCCAGATACTGATCCATCGTTGTCATTTGTTACAGAGTATGCTAAATTTTGAACTCCTGTGCTTTCAGCTAAATCACTTCCTGATGCGTATTGAAGAGTTGCTGGACTATCATCTTCTCCATGATGACAAGTAAAAAAAGTTGTTGTTTTAGTTGCATCATAAGCTGTGCTACCATCTCTAAAATTAACAGTAAAATCTTGATTATCCGTTGCTGGATGCACGTTAATATATTTTATAATATATTCTTTGTAGGTAGAATCTATTCCGCTTGTAAATTCTACTGTAGCACTACTACTAGCTGTTACTGTAGATATCAATACTAAGCTACCACCAGAGACCCCTGAAGGGAGACTGGTAATGGATGCCATGGATCTGTCATTGCATACATTGATTGACATGTTATGCTCCCATCAATGCTTTTATCTCATCATCGTCTAATCCAAGATCTTTTAACTTTTGTTTGCCAGATGCTTTTTTATCTATTACTGCTTGTTCAGCATCTTTTAATTCTTGTATTTTTGCATTTACTTCTGCCTCTGTTGGCATAGTTGCACCATCTTTAATAATAATTAAATTTTCATAAGACATTCTTTTTTCGCCTGTCCAATCTTTTTTAAATAAATACCAATTACCATTATTAAAAGTTTGAAGTGCTTCTTGAAAATAATCTCTATCCATTTTAAGTGTCTCCTAATCGTATAAAAGTTGCAACTGTTTGGTTGAAATCAGTATTACCTAGTAAGTTACAACTGCTACTTTCCCCAGCTCTAAACTGAATTTTGTCATTTGAAACATCGGTAACATCAAAAAAAGTTTCTGTGACTACTGTATTATTGTAACCACCTACACCATAACTATCAGCAGATGCAATTTTATCATAAGAAGAATTATCTTTTGTTCCATAAATTCTTCCATAAAACGCATTAGTGTCTACCCATTGAAGTTTTGCAATAAATCTTACTAAATAAATTCCTGTAGATGGAAAAGTAAATGTTCCTGAGCTATGAGACATTCCAGTTCCGATGTAAGCAAAAGTGTTAGTGCTGTTACTTTGATCGTCTGGTCTTTCCCAAGCTGTTACTGTAGTCTCTGATGATATTGTTAAAGATGTGGTATGTCGATAAAGATCAGCTTCAGTAATTCCACCGCCTTTAATTAATGAGTAATCAATTCTTTTAATCGTACCTGCATCTGATACTAAAAATTCGTCTGTGTCGTCAGGCTCAGCTGTTAAAGCTGTTTGCCCTGAAATAATATCATTGTTTAATTTAGCAGCAGTCACAGTGTCATCAGAGGGCTGGCCCAAGT